>Ga0209755_10000292_pt1 | contig 95912 bp, 106 predicted proteins | sample TergutCo191P1_FD_187301 | JGI IMG/M metagenome (GOLD analysis project Ga0209755, IMG submission 187301) | Cornitermes sp. P1 segment gut microbial communities from Petit-Saut dam, French Guiana - Co191P1 (SPAdes) (version 2) | ecosystem: Host-associated > Arthropoda: Insects > Digestive system... | reverse complement strand
TACAAATGCAATGATTATCAGCACAACGATAATCGCAACGCATAGGATGATACTCGTGTTTGTCCCCAAGAGGGCTTCGGATGCCAAACCAAAAACGAACGCAATCACAAATGAAAAAAGCGGTATAAAAATAAACCACTTATAGTGTTTTCTAAATGCGTTTTGTTTCTTTTTGACTTTAACGGGTTTTTGTTTCTTTTGTTTTGGTTCGGGTTTCGGGTCAGGTTCTTCTTGTTTAGGTTTCTGCTCTGTTTCCATTATGGGGTACTATACAACAAGGTTTTAAAAATTACAACTCATTATTAAAACAAATCTTTTGGGTTGACACCAAGTTCTTTACAAAGCAATAAAAACATCTCGAGGCTTATGTTGTTTTTACCCTTTTCCATCTCATTGATGTAATTATGCGACTTGTCCAACCTAAGTGACAATTCACGTGCGGAAATATTCTTTTCTGTTCTGATTTGCGCCAGTTTCAAAACTATTTCTTTGCGTTCCATGATTTATTATGACTTGACTGTATCTGTTGACATACCCACTGTCATCTTATAATATAAACATATCTTTATGGACGAACAATATGACCTTTTGCGAATCAAAGAAATGGCGCACGAAATCGGTGTCCTTGCCGACAAGATTTTAAGCGGTTACCGAACCCCGATATCAGAGTTGGGGCTTTCATCCCGAGCACAAAATGCCCTAACCCGTGGCAAGGTCGAATATGTCGAGCAACTTATGAAACTTTCGGAGGACGACCTTTTGCGTTTCCGAGGTATGGGAGAAAAAACTTTGAACGAGATAATGGGTGCAATCAAACATTAAACCTAAAATGAATAATGTCGCCGTCTGCAACAACATAGTCCTTGCCCTCGACGCGGACTTTGCCTTGTTCTTTTGCCTTTACCATGTTTCCACAAGCCACAAAATCGTCATAAGAGATAACCTCTGCCCTAATAAACCCGCGTTCAAAGTCCGTGTGGATTTTCCCCGCCGCCCCTGGGGCTTTTGTGCCTTTTTGGATTGTCCAAGCCCGAACCTCGGGGGTGCCCGCCGTAAAGTAACTGATTAACCCCACGGTTTCATATGCGGTGCGCGCCAAGACATCAAGACCGCTTTCCTTAATTCCGTACGCGTCCATCATTTCGCGCCGTTCCGCGTCGTCCGCTATGTTAGACAATTCTTCTTCAAGTTTCGCGCACAGAACTACGGATTTTTTGTTTTTCAAAAACGCTTTGAGATTTTCAGGAACACCCGTTTTTATATCCGCGGCTTCGTCGACGTTTACGCAAAAGATTACGGGCTTGTCCATTAATTTTGGCGCGCCTGCTTTGGCTTCGAGGTCGGCAAGCCCCAACTCGGTTTCAATCGTGTCAATATCGCGTGCGGGGTCAACAGAGCCGTCCACGTGGATAATGTCGCCTTTTGTAAACGCGCGCACGACGTGGACGATGGCGTCAACCTCGCGAATTTTTGCAAGGAACCGATTGCCCAACCCCTCGCCACTGGCCGCACCCTTTACAAGCCCCGCTATGTCCACGAATTCGATTGACGCGTGAATTGTACTTTTTGGTTTGTAATGTTCAGCCAAAAAATCAACACGCGAATCCGCGATTTTTGCGATGCCGATGTTGGGCTCGATTGTGGCAAACGGGTAGTTTGCCGCCAATGCACCTGCCCGCGTGATTGCGTTAAACAAAGTGCTCTTCCCCACGTTCGGGAGTCCTACGATTCCGATTTTCATGTTTTTATGATAACAGTGTTTTTCCATTTTCACAAGCCATTACCAGGTTATTTCTGGGTTAAATTTGGGTTTATTCTGGGTTTTTCTTGGGTTATTTCTGGGTTCTTGTGGGAACAAAACTGGCTTTCCTTTTTCCTGTGATACGACCTTGCGGTAATCGCGGATGGAGTTGCGGAGATACTTTGTTGCGTGCGGACAACCACGGTGAAAATCAAGCCAAATTTGGTTCATCTCCATAAGATCAAGACCTCTGTTCCGAAGGGCGTATTCCGCCAGTTTAAAATTCGTGGGGCGACCTCCACGTTTTCCATTCTCTCGTGAGATTTCGGCAAGTTGTTCTTTTGTCAATTTTTCCACAAAAGACTGTACCATAGGATTTTTATTTTAGTTTGCCTGACTGCCACTATTTGTGATAAAATAACAACATGAAAATCACGCATTTGGTTGTGGGACTTGGGAACCCCGAGGGCAAGTACTTTCAAACATGGCACAACATGGGGTTTTTGGCCGTGGATTTGTTGGCGGAAAAGCATGGGCTTGAATTTAAAAAGAAAGGTAATCAAATGACGTGTCAATTGGGTGGGACGATTGTGTTAAAGTCCCTCACGTATATGAACCTAAGCGGTCAGGCGGTTTTGGCGGTTGTTCGCAAGCACAAGATTGCACCCGAAAACATTGTGGTTGTGTATGACGACCTATATATAGAAAAGGGGCACATTAGGATATCTTTTGGGGGCTCGGGTGGCGGTCACAACGGGATTCGTAGTATTAACGACCTTTTGGGAACTAATCAATATATGAAGGTTCGTGTTGGGATAATGTCGGAAAAGCCTCCGACGTGTATTGCAAAATATGTTTTGACAAAAATACCAAAAGAAGAAAAGGAAACAATCACAGAGGCACTTAGTCAATCGGTTGAGGCTGTGCAAGATGTTTTGCGGGGTGTGCCTTTGGACAAATTGCAAAGCCAATATAATGTGAGGAACAAAAATGTTTAAAATCCCTCATGAAAATAATACTTCGGTTGTGATTGACGATATTTCTGTTGCGCCCGTGATTGCAGGTGCAATTGGGGTTCCGTTCGCGTATGTTGCAAGCCACCCCGAGAACATGGAGCATGCACGCACGGTGTTTGAAAACATGGGTTTGGAACTTGGAACCACCGTCACGGTGACAAGTGCGGATAATCTTGAAACACAGATACCAATCATCCCCCCGCCTGTTTTGTACAAGGGCAGTCAGAGGATTGCACTTAAAGACATGGTTGCGACCTTGACAGAGTTTGGTTACCAAAAAGTTGTACGAATTGAACACGAGGGCGAATGGCAACTTAGGGGTGATATATTGGACGTGTTTTCTGACGGTATTTTGTTTCGCATAATGTTTTTGGGTGACGAAATAGAACAAATAAAAACCATTGACCCAGGTGGGTTTACAACAATTGACACGTTAAAGTCTTGTACAATTGCCCCTATCCCCGACCGATACATAGCCACAGAACATACCAGCGTTTTGGAGAGCCTAAAACATAGGTACCCTATAATTGTTTTGGAACAAGAAACAAAGTTGGCAATCTGGGTTAATTTGAAAGAACCATTTGAGCCTGTGGTGTCACTTAAAATCCGTACCGCGCCTGTTGCAAATTATTTCTCGGCGATATCGGTGCTGGTACCCGAGTTGGTTTGGAACATAAAGTCACGAAACAAAACCGTTGTTTGCTATGTGGGAAAATCAAAAGCGTTAGAGCGGTACCTTGAACAAAAAGCAATCACTTATAAAATCACGACATATGACAACATTCATCATGGCGCAATCAATATAGTGCAAAAACCATTGGGGGCTTCGTTCGAATTGGTTGACCAAGGGATTGTGGTTTATTCTATTGGCACCGCCCCACCGCAACCACAGACAATTCACAATGAAAACTGTGCGACCACCGAGGGGTTGGATTATTGCGATTGTGAATTCGAGATTCCGCAGGAGGGGTCTTTGGTCATACATCAAAAACATGGACTTGGAAGATACATTGGAAAGAAACGCATGGAATTTGGGTCTGAGAAAAAAGAGTACTTAATCCTGCAATATGACGGTGGGACGTTTGTTTATGTCCCGACCGACCAATTGGGGCTTTTGTATAACTATATTGGCTCGCCAAGGCGATTGGATAGGATTTAATTATTTATTTCAATTCCGAACGTGAATTTACTGTCCATTTCGCCATAGGCAAAAGCAAGGTTGCCGTCGACAATTTTGCCGAATCCATAAAAAGTATCTTTGCCGTCAACTGACCAAGCAAGGTGATATTTATCATTGTCTTTTGTTATCAACAAGGTTGATTGCATGTCTTTGTACTCGCCAACAAAATCGTTTTTAACGTGACCGTGGCAAATTAGGATGCCACGATGTATGTCGTTATTTTTGTTGCTTGAAATACGCACCAAACACGAACGGGAATCGGCAGGGATAGGCGACAAAACACCAACACCTACAAGCCGACCACTTTTATTGTCAAACTCTGTTTTTGTTTCCTTGTACTCCGAAAAGACAATGTGCTTTCCAAAATTCATGCTCATTACTGACATGCTAGATTTTAACACCAATGATTTATAATTCCAAGCCAAATTGCTTTTGAATTTGGGAACGTGTTCGTTTCGGTGCGGTCTCCCCACCAAGACTGTTGTTCATATTTCTTTCGGTTTCTTTGTCGTCCAAAACCGCCTGACCTCTTGCAATAGATTTAATCTGCCCAGTCAGCCCCATGCGCAATTCTTGTGGCATAAAGCGTGGTGGCATAAAGCCTGGGATGTTTTCCGCAACCGCATTATGCACGATAATGATTGCCTCGTCTATGTTGTCCCTTGGGAATAACGCCCCTGGGACAAGTGCGCCAGCAGTTTCAAACAGAGCGTCAATATCATTTTGTTCGAAATCACGCTTTTCAATGTTGTTCACAAAAACCAAAGAGTGCAGAATTTGTACAGTTTTCATCTCTGGCGTTGTTTCAAGTTTCAGGCGTTCTTCATCGCTGAGTTTTTCCAACTCTTTATTTGTTTTGCCAAGCAAAGTCAAAGACAGTACCTCGCCGAGTGCGATTGATGCGTCCTCGAGGTTTGTGCTGTTAGCAACTGTGTCTTGTTTATCAATCAGTTGGACAAGGACTGCGATTTCTGCACGCACTATTTCGGCAGTTTCAAAGTCCGCAACACTTTGGTCACGTTTGAAATCCACAAAAGATTGAAGTTGGTCACGAATCTCTTTTGCTTCGGCACGGATTGCCTCCAGTTGTTCATCATAGCGTTCTTGCAGTCTGTCTGGTTTTGGTTCTTCGGTGCCAGGGTCGCAGTCTTTGTCGCGGTCGGGCATGATTTGTTTTGGTACTGCGCATCCGACTAAGGTTGCTGAGAGTAGTGCGATTCCAATTCCTTTGGTCGCGTGTTTCCTGATTCTTTCAAAAATATTTTTATCCATAAAAACAGTCTACCCCCCCCCAGAAATTGTCAACTGTTTTTAAGTTATCCACAAAAAGATTTTTATCTTACCCACGTGACTTTTGATTCTTCGTACTTGCCGCGGCTGCCGAAGTTCTCGGCGGGAACACCTACCGCAATTGCGCAGAACGGTATTTTGTTTTTAGGCAGACCAAAAATTTTGCGAATTTCGGTCATGTAATTTTCAACTGGGTGTAGACCACACCAACAGGTGCCTAGGTTTAACTCGGCGGCCTGTAACAAAATGTTTTGGGTCGTTGCCCCACAATCATGTTGCCACATACCCTCGCCAGGCAAACCCTTTTGCGTGTCAGGGAGTGCAACAACAATGATTGCAAGGCTCGCGGTTTTAAGCATTTTTGCAAAGTTATGAAAGTCGGCAATTTTATCAAGTATCGCGCGGTCACGAACAACGATAAACTCCCACGGTCGGGTGTTGCACGCGCTTGGTGCCAACATTGCGGCCTCTAACAACTCTTTTACCTGTTCGTCGGTTACAACACCGTTTGGGTCGTATTTCCTTATGCTCCTGCGTTTTTTGATTGCGTCCAAAATCATTTTTTATCTCCTTTAAATCCTACTTCCGAGAATCTTATTTTTTTGTCATAGTTTTTCAACGCTTCTACGACTGAAAGCGGCCACAAGTTTTTTGGCAATTTGTTCATCGGAAACCATTCCAAGGCTTCGACTTTCCCTTGTTCACATATTGTTGGGGTTCCTGTGTATTTGTCGACAAAGTAATAAAGCGCTATGTACGTGGTCGTGGTGCCGTCTTGGGAATAAACACAAGTTGTAAAAACCGCGTCTTTTTCATCGAAAGAAATACCAAGTTCTTCCATAGCCTCGCGCTTGGCACACATGGTGAGGGATTCGGTTTCATTCTCTACGTGACCAGAGGCGGTTGCGTCGTACTTTCCGTGACCTACTTCATAGGCACTCTCCTTGCCTCTTTTCTGCAACAAAACCTCGGTGTCCAAACCAACGTTTCTTAAAACAAATACACCTGCTGCGGCTTTGGGTCTGTACGCCATATCGTTACCGCCCACAACATTGCTTGTATTTTTTGCCACTTTTGCATGGGCAAGGTTCGTTGCGCCCGATGTCTTTTTTGAACTGGTGGACTTGGGTTTTTTGTACGTTCGACGCCACGGGTCCAAGTTGGTTATGCACAACAGGCCCTGCTGTCGGTGCCGAGTGGTGCTTGCGTGTTGCGCCAAATGGGCTCTCGGTTTGACGAGGTCGGGCTTGTTCAATTGTGACGTTGATTTTAAACAGATACAAAACCGCGGTTTCGTTAATAGATTCAACCATACGGTTGTACATATCTATGGATTCGGCGAGGTATTCGTTAATCGGGTTGCGTTGACCATAACCTCTTAAACCTATACCATTTCTTAGATGCACCATTGCATCGATGTGGTCCATCCATCTTGTGTCGATTGCTTCGAGCAAAATTTTTCTCTCAAGAACCGAAAAGTCCAAGCCTGCTTGTTTTAACTTTTCATATTTTTCGATGTACCCGTTCATCGCGGCCTCGGTGACCATTTCGCAAATATCTTCAAAGTCCGCGCCCTCGGTGTTTTCTTTGTCAAGGTAATCGACTTTTTCACCAAATAATCTTGCCCCTAAAACCTCGTTTGCACGGGCTAGGTCCCACTCGGAATAATTCGCCGACACATCGATTGCTTGGGCAACAATTTTTGCGATAACCTCGGGGAACATTGCAAGAATCTGTTTGTGGACATCTTCGCCGTCAAGGATTCGGTTTCTTTGTTCATAGATACGTTCGCGCTGGCCGTTCATGACGTTGTCGTATTCAAACGTTTGACGGCGATGGTCAAAGTAATAACCCTCGACACGTTTTTGGACGCGCTCGAACAATCTGGTTAGCATTCTACTTTGAATATCGTCCATTCTGAAAAACCGAAGAGAACCCCCAACAACGTCTTTACCAAAACGTTTCATGATTTCGTCTTCACAACTCATATAAAAGATAGTGGACCCAGGGTCACCTTGCCGTCCTGCACGACCGCGCAATTGGTTATCAATACGTCGGCTGTCGTGACGCTCGGTTCCTATGATATGCAAACCACCAAGTTCAACAACCTGTTCTTTTTCCGCCTCGGTTTGTTCTTTGTATTTCGCAAGAAGTTCTTTATAATACGTGCGCAGTTTTTGCACCTCTTTATCATCGGTGTCATAGAAACTGGTTGCATTATAAATTTGTTCTTCGTCATAGTTTTCTTTTCTTAGGTGCTGGGTCGCCATATAGTCTGGGTTTCCCCCCAACAAAATGTCGGTACCACGACCTGCCATGTTTGTGGCAATTGTGACTTGTCCAAGGCGACCTGCTTGGGCAACAATATCGGCCTCGCGCTCGTGGTTTTTTGCGTTCAAAACATCGTGAGGAATCTTTTTGGTTTTAAGCAACTTGGAAACTTCTTCGGACTTCTCGATTGTAGTCGTACCTATAAGAACAGGTTGTTTCCTCTGGTATCTGAATTCAACATCCTCTAAGATAGCCTGCATCTTTCTTTCAAGTTTTGTGAAAACAACATCTGGGGCGTCCTCGCGGATGACTTCTTTGTTCGTTGGGATTTGAACAACGTCAACACCATAGATTTTTTGAAATTCCATTTCCTCGGTTTTTGCCGTACCCGTCATGCCCGATAGTTTCGCATATAATTTAAACAAGTTCTGTATTGTAATTGTCGCAACGGTTTTGTCCTCGTTACGAATAGGCACGCCCTCTTTTGCCTCGATTGCTTGGTGCAGTCCATTACCAAAACGTCGCCCCACCATTTGACGCCCAGTGTTTTGGTCGATTATGATGACTTCGCGGTCTTTGTTTATAATGTATTCTTCGTCTTGGTGATACAAAAGATGTGCTTTCAAGGCATTATCAATAAAGTGGTTCAATTCCATGTTTTCGGCACTTGAGATATTTTCCGTACCAAAAGCACGTTCGGCTTTGTCAATACCCAAATCGGTCAAACGAACCGCACGTTCTTTGAGGTCAACCTCAAAATCGTTTTCACCAAGGGTTCTTACAAACTTGTCACAGTTTTTATAGTGCGAACTGTTATCCTCGGTGCGACTTGACATGATAAGCGGGGTTCGTGATTCGTCAATCAAGATACTGTCCGCCTCGTCGACTATTGCCATATAGTTTCCGCGAAGAACACGGTCATCCGCCCTAAGCGCAACATTGTCCCTAAGGTAATCAAACCCAAGTTCCGAACTTGTTACATATGTAATGTCGCAATCGTAGGCGATTTTTTTCTGTTCGGGCTTGTCATGGGCGCGGGCATAACCAACGGTGAGCCCCAAAAACCTGTGAACCTTACCCATCCATTCTTGGTTACGTTTTGCGAGATATTCGTTGGCCTCGACGACGTGAACACCTTTTCCCTTAAGCGCGTTCAAATAACACGGAAAGATACTTGTAAGAGTTTTTCCCTCACCCGTTTTCATCTCGGCGATACGACCTTGGTGAAGTGCCAATCCCCCAAGAATCTGGACATAATATGGTCGTTGGTTCAAAACACGGGCTGCAGCTTCACGCACCGTGGCAAAAGCCATTGGCAAAACGGTTTCGATGCTCTCGCCCGTTTCAATTCTGCGCTTGAATTCCTGTGTGAGGTTTTTTAACTCCTCGTCCGTTTTTTCCTTGAATTCGTCCTCCAAGAGCATTACGCGCTCGGCGATTTTTTGAAGTCTTCGTACGTGACGCGTGTTATCTGATTGAAAAAGTCCCATACCCAAACATGACATAGTTTTTTATGGTTGTCAATTGCTGACCATTTTGTAAATGTCGCCGAACTTTATTTTCCCGTCCAAAAAATCTTGTACGGCTTTGTCGTTTGCGGCGTTTAGTCGTGCAGGTGCGTCACCGCCCTGTTTCCCCGCTTTAATTGCCAAAGCCAAACATGGGAACTTTTTAAAATCTGGCTTTTCAAAATCCAAGCGTGCAATGTCGGTTATATTAAAAGAATTCGACTTTATACCCTGTACACGCTCGGGATAGGTCAGCGCGTATTGAATCGGAATGTGCATGCTTGGGACACCAAGTTGTGCGATTACAGAACCGTCAACAAATTCCACCATAGAATGGACAATACTTTGAGGGTGAATGACGACCTCGATATTTTCGTATGGAACACCAAAAAGGTGGTGCGCCTCGATTACTTCAAAGCCCTTGTTCATCATGGTCGCGGAGTCAACCGATATCTTTTTACCCATAATCCAACGCGGATGTGCAAGGGCATGCTCTGCCGTCGCGTTGTCCATAACCTTTTTGTCGGTACGCAAAAATGGTCCGCCGCTGGCCGTCAGAATTAACTTGGAAATATTTTCTGCACGTCCGTTTTGCAAACACTGGTGAATTGCACTGTGTTCGCTGTCCACGGGGATGATGTTTACTTTGTGTTCACGCGCCTTTTTCATTATGATTTCGCCCGCGATAACAAGGACTTCTTTATTCGCAAGCGCAATATCAATCCCGTTTTCGATTGCTAACAATAATGGTTCAAGCGCCGACACGCCTGATGAAGCAAACAAAATCATGTCATTATCACGGTCGTTTGCGATTTTAAAAAGTTCCCCCTCCCCAACGCACGTATAACGGGGTTTAAATTTTTTCGCTTGTTGTTTCAAAAGTTTTACATTGCTTCCACACGCGAGTGCAATAATCTCGAAATGGTCTTTGAGAGCGGCGATGACCTGCAAGGCTTGTTTGCCAACCGAACCTGTAGAGCCAATAATGCTGATACGCTTCATTGTGGGTTTATTCTTCCTCGGCATGGCGCAATTTTTCCGATATCCAAACCCAGCCAAGAATGAAAGCAAGGTTCATAGTTGCGAATATTATAACGGCGATGATGTGTTGCAGTAAATCAAAGAATCCATATGCCAAGACATATGGTACAGGGTCATGTCCGAACACCGTAACCGATGCTATAATCGCGGTAGATATACACAATGTCAAAAGTACCGATATACATACGTAACAAGTCGCTCGCAACGCCAAAGAGCGACGGATATAATATACGGTGAGAAACCCAACCGTGATAAGTGCCATAACCGCAACCGCAATTCCCCAACCCCCGAGCATAAAAAAGTACGGGCGAAGATATTCGGGTTGTAATGACGCAATAAAAAGATAGTAACTTGAGTCCGCAATCAATGGTGCCAAAAACACGGCAAAAACAACAACAAGCGGGGTTGCCATTGCGCCGACTTCCATGACGCGTTTTACGTTAGCATATGTTGTTTTCTTTTTTGGTTTGTTTTCCATTACTTGCCCGCCTCCGCGATGATAAAGTTAATAATCCGTCCAGGAATATAGATAACCTTACTTGGATTTTTGCCATTTGTAAAGTCTTTACACAATTTGGTCACTGTGTCTTGTGTGGCTTCCGAGGGAACAACGATACGGCCTACAATCTTGCTGTTGATTTGTACCGCGATTTCTACCGTGGACTTGACAAGGTACTTTTCATTCGCAACTGGAAACGATTGGTTAAACACAGATGGTTTTTCACAAAGCATTTGCCAGAACTCCTCGGCAATATGCGGGATCATAGGCGCGATTAACAACACGAGCGTCCTTGTCGCAAAGTTCACAACACAAGGGGTTGCATCGGTTTTTTTTGAATAATCAGAAATCGCGTTTAAAAGTTCCATACAACGGGCAACTGCGGTGTTAAAAGAAAAGTTTTCCAAATCGTGGCGAACCGATTTAATCGCGTTGTGCTCGACATATAAAAGGTCTTTGTCCTTGTCGGAAATTTTGCCTGGGAGATTCTTAGGAAGTGACAAAATCAACCTCTCTATACGGTCAATAAATTTGACAACGGATTGAAGTGTTTTTTCATCCCACGGACCACCATCGGTAAAGTTAAAACCAAACTGCATATACAAACGAAGGATGTCGCTCCCATATTTTTGTGTATAGTTTTCAGGTGCGATTACGTTGCCTTTTGATTTCGACATCTTTTGTCCATCGGGTCCCAAAACCATACCTTGATGAATCAGTTTTTTGAACGGCTCGGGGTTTTTAACAAAACCTTTTTCGTACAAAAACCTGTGGATAAAGCGCGCATACAAAAGGTGTCCGCAGCTGTGCTCGGCACCGCCTACATAGGTGTCAACCGCCATACCATTTTTTTCAAACGGCACATCGGCACGGTCATTGTATTGATAACGGAGGTGGTACCAACTGCTACACACAAATGTATCCATAGTATCACATTCGCGTGTCGCCGCTTTTCCACAAATCGAGCATTTTGTATTAATAAATTCGGGCACAGATGCAAGAGGAGCCGAACCTTTTGGTTTAAAGTCCTTTATGTAAGGTAGTTCAATGGGCAGGTCTTTTTCAGGAACAGGTACAGTACCGTGTACATCGCAATAAATAATCGGGATTGGTGTTCCCCAATATCGTTGGCGACCAATACCCCAATCACGCAGGCGATATGTTGTGGTTTTCTTGCCGACGGGTTTTTTATAAAAATCGCCCTCGATAATCTTGATTTTAAATGCGGTTGCAAATTCATGGTCACGCTCGTCATGCGCGGGAACGCCCATAACCGCACCTGTTCCATGTCCATACAGAACATAGTCCGCAACCCACACAGGAACGTCGTCACCTGTCACAGGGTTTTTAACAAAAGAACCTGTGAAAACACCTGTCTTTGTTTTCTCGACACATTGGCGGTCGACTTCGGATTTTGACATTGCGGTTTTTATATATTTGTCACATGCGGTTTTGTTTTCTTTGGTGATGTATTTTTGGACGTCGGGATGTTCTGGCGCGATAACAACGAATGTAACCATGGTAATCGTATCTGGTCTTGTGGTAAACACTTGGAAACCATCCGAAACGGTTGATTTAAAAGTGACGAGTTCGCCCGTACTCTTCCCTATCCAGTTTTTTTGCATTGCCTTTGTTTTTGAAGGCCAATCAAGGGTGTCCAAACCAACCAATAGTTTTTCAGAATAATCAGTGATTCGGATAAACCATTGTTTCATGTTACGGCGCTCTATAACTGTGTCACAGCGTTCGCAACTATTGTTTCCCAAAACCTGTTCGTTTGCCAAAACCGTTTTGCATTTATCGCACCAATTGACTGGGGCTTCTTTTTGATATGCAAGCCCGTGCTTTAATAGTTGCAAAAACAACCATTGGTTCCACTTGTAATAATCAGGAAAACAAGTTGTAAGAATGTTGGCTTTCCCAGTGTTCCAGTGATACATACCACCGAGTTCTTCAAACTGACGGCGCATAATCTCCATGTTTTTTATGGTGTTATCGCGCGGATGTGTGCCTGTTTTAAGTGCATGGTTTTCGGCAGGCAAACCAAACGCATCAAAGCCCATAGGGTGAAACACATCGTGTCCACACATACGCATGAACCTTGCGTGCGTGTCAGGCAAAGAATACATATAGAAATGCCCTATGTGCAGGGTTGAACCGCTTGGGTACGGAAACATCTCGAGTAAAAAATATGGTTTTTTGCCCAAACCATTGTATTTATTGACGTCGTTGTCGCGCCAATACTGTTGCCATTTTTTGTGTATTGTTGGAAAATCCATGAACATAAAATAGCACAAACTATATCATACGTCTAGTTTTTCTGTTAATAGTTATTTCGCTTATCTCAATTTGTTTTGGTAAACCAACAAGATACAAAAGTATCTCGGCAATGTCGCTTGGGGTCATCCAGTTTTGTGGGTCTTGCATCACGTTGCCATAATCTTTCTCGTGCATTTTTGATTGAAAACCACCCAGGTGGACGTGAATCATTCGGCTCTTTGTTTCTTTAAGTTCTTTCGCAATGTTGTAACTTCCCCCGCGAAGCCCATACTTGCTTGATACATACGCAAGTTGCCCTTCCATACCAGGATGTGCATGTTGGCTATGTGTAGTTCCGACGTTTATGATATCTGCTTGGTTTTTTACTATCAGGTCAAAAAGTTTAGACACCAAAAATAATGGTGCTATTGTATTTATTTTAAAAGTCTTTTCAAGTTTAGAAAAATCCAGTTTGTTTATTTCCGAATGTCCAACAATCGCGGCGTTATTTACAAGAACCGAAAAGTCTGAATACTTGGTTTTGATAATTTCTATGGTTTTTAAAAGGTCGTCTTCGTTTGACAAGTCACAAGATATATTCTCAACACCTTTTATGGTACAAGGCGTTCGGCTTATGTTAATAACCCCAAACTTGTTTTTAATGCACAATTGTGCGAGTGCTTTCCCAAGTCCGTCACTTGCACCTGTGATGATAATTGTTTTTGACATAGCAATATTATATATGATACTTTTTAATATGGCAAGAAAACGGGGTTTTGTATCACAAGAATACAGTGCCGAGCACCACGGGCGTGATTTAAAAGAGGGCACCCGTCGGGGGCGAATTTTAACCATAGTTGCCTCCAGCATTTTTGGGGTTTCCGCCCTTGTTGGTGTTGGACTTGTCACGTTTACAATAATTTTCTTTTTGGCGGCCGTTACAGGACAAAGCATGATGATGTCGCTTAACGCAAGCGGGGCAAACACAGATTCCGTTTTGGTAAACCGTTTTCGTTCTCCAGAGCGCGGTGACATTATTGTTGTGAGGCACACACTTACAACAGGGGAAACGGTCTTGCACATAAAAAGACTCGTTGCCATAGATGGCGAGTGGGTTCATTTTGAACGATGTCTTTATGAAGGTCGTTTCATTATTACCGTTGACGGTGTAGAACACGATAACAACCACCCTGGCTTTACATACCTTTTTGGAAACAACGTGCATCATAACTCGACACATTATTTTAATGACTTTTGGACTTATCAGCAAACAGGGATACCGCCATTTAGTTTCTCTGTGACATACCGATTCCGCGATATTCACAATAACCCTGGGTTCAATCGCACAACGGAGGATGGTGAATACTTTCGCCGTTGGAATTACGAGCGCGAACGCTTTGAGATGTACATACCACAGGGCTATATGTTTTATTTGGGCGACCACAGAGGAGGCAGAGGTACAGCAGCAGAACTCTCACAAATGAGTATCGACAGCGCGTACTTTGGTCCACAGCCAACATCTATTTTATCAGGTGTTGTCCAAGAAAAAATACCAAACCAAACCGCGACGAATTGGTTTTTTGATACACTTTGGCATTATATTTCGTTTAGGTGGCTTTGGGGGAGATAAGGATACATATATATGAAAGATATGATACATGCATTTTTTTATAACATGGGAAGAATGTTTAAGAGCCCAAAGTTTTATAAACTCCTTGGTGCGATTGCCGTGATTGCGGGGATAAGCGTCGGCGGGTTTTTCCTGTTTGATGCACTGGGGCTTATGAACCCCGAGGCTATGGAAGAAACCCTCTCTGGGTTTGGGTTCTGGCTCTATGTGGTTTACATTGTTTTGTTCATAGTACAGGCGGTGTTCCTAAGTTTTATCCCAGGAAACACAACACTGTTCATAACCGCAGGGTTTTTATTGTTTGGCGGGAACTTTTGGATTACTTTGGCGGTTGGGTCTATCTCGGTTATACTCGCATCTATTGCCCTTTATATGGTAGGTCGGTTTGGCGGACGTAATTTGATGTTTTGGCTTTTTGGAAAAGAAAATATTGAACGACGTCTTGATTGGGTTGGTACAAAAGGTACAAACGCCGTACCTTGGTTGTTCCTTATCCCATTTATGCCAACAGATTTGATTTGCCTTATTTGCGGTGCGTCAAAGATGCGGTTTTGGCAATTCATGCTTATCGTAATGGTGTTCCGCCCATTCGAGGTGTTGCTCCTTATCGCATACAACTTCCTTATACCTATGATACTTGACCACGCAACAATCTTTGAACTTATATTGCTGGTGAACGTTATGGTTATTAACTTGGTATTGTTGGTGCTTTACCACAAAACGTTGCTTAAGTTCTTTAGAAAATACACATCGCCTATCAGAGATGTGTTCCGTATGCCAGAACAACAAAGCCCAACCAAAGCGGTCGGGCCATGTTGTGCAAATGCAGAGGTTCAAACGGATGATGTGACCCGTGTGAAAAAATCAAAACCTTCCGACAATTAACGGCAAGGGTTTCTGTTACCTTCCCAAGCGTGGGAAAGGCTTCTTACAATTTTGCGGACTTCGTCCATACCGTATTGGTCGGCAAGCCAACAAAGTTGCATTTCAAACATTTTGCGGAAATGCTCTGTGTGGTTGTTGCCGTGGCATGGGCGGTTTGGGACTTCCCCGATTGGCGGAACAGGTGTTACAGGTGGGTGTGTTGGGTGAGTGCATTCTGAAACAACAAGTTGTGAACCGATTTCAAGGTTATAGACCTCGACACCTGGGTTTAGTTCAAGTAATTTTTCAACGGTTGTGTTATAGCGGATTGCAAGGCTCCAAAGTGTATCTCCCGCGACTATCGTATGTGTGATTGGTGTGCAGTTATTATTTAACATAAGTCAGAATACGCAGGTTGTTCTAAAAGTGTGCGAAAACATATAGACTTTAAAGCCCCTTTGCAATAATATAGATAGTAGATGAAAAAACTTTGTGTAATTTCAATTGTGTTGTTCGTGGCGGTCTTTGCCACGGGTTGTTCAAGACAACCCCAACACGACATGATTCACTTCCCCGATAACTGGGATGTAATTTTGTTAATGAGGTATTCTTTGGCAAGCGAAACCGTGCCTGCCGATGCGCTTGATGCCCTAGACACAACTATCACCGAGATGATTGGCGATTACGATATGTACGCCTATGTATCGGCAAGCCAGGGAATTTTGCAAGTCGAGTTGTACTTTAACAGTTTCACCGCATTTTTTGATTGGAACAAAGTTCCCGAAATCGAACGCCCAGTTGGCGTGAACCGCACCATTACCGAGAGTGCATTTTTTGTTGACAGAGAACTCAGTTTTGAAAACCCGTGGGTACTACTTGAAAGACTTGATGAGGAACATGACACACGTGCGCGTATAAACGCAATTGAAGCCCGTGCGCGGGAGTTATTCACATTTGCTTCTGCGAATTACAAACAGTACTTTTTTGTGTTTGAATCAACAACACGCCGTTCAAGTGTTCCCTCTGCATATCGCCATGACAACCTGATTGTTTTCCACAGTTATTTTTTTCGCGGAAACACAATTGGGTACGACACGGCTCCTCCTTACATAGTCATAATCGACAGGTTTGCAAATCAACCGCTTTGGTACGGGTTGGGGCTTATTGCTACCGCGATTTTCATGGGGATTGTTTTGGTTATCCTAAAAACAAGACAGAAAAAAGCACCGTCTATTGAGGGTTAAACAAAATCATCGCCAAGTTCTTGTATATTTCTTCCGACTACGTATGGAACACATCTACCGAATACTTTTTCTATAGTCCTGTCGCGGTTGGGCGACGTTACCTCCATCCATGCAGTATGCCCCGCGAGAAGTGAGTACAGAGAGTGTTCAGCCTTTACATCGCTAAATGGATAGATACGCCTTTCAATCCCCATAAGAGTCGCAGGGTCGTTTATCGCCATTTGCTTTTGTTCTTCTGTTATAAACGACGAACCAAAAGTATATTGCCCATTATAAATGTCGCCTAAATGCCTTTCGTGACCCCAAACTGGTACATAGTCATACAATCCTGGGTTTCTTTTTTTTGGGTTTTCCTTTTTCAGTAATTCGACTATTTTGTCAAAGTTATCCTCACACAAAGTTATGTCGTTTACAGTGCGCTTTGTGGTCGCAGAAAATTTAAAGTTGTCGTTCTTGAAATAGATGTCAAAGGACTCGTTCAAATATTCCGCCAATTTTTCTGCATTAAAAGAACCAATTTTGTACATAAATTGTGCGAGTTCAGGGTCTTTTGCCTTTAATTCTGCCAAAGGCATGTTAAAGAGGGCTTTGTCCTTTCGTGCATCGATTGCAAAATACAACGCTTTACTTAGCCGTATTTGCTCGGCTTGCGCATTGAAATGGGCTTTTGCCGTTTCAAATATTTCTTTATTAATATTGCTCATCAATTATAATGTATCACTTTTTAGATGCTTTGTCAATAGGCACTATACATCAACCCGAATTACAGTATCAAATTCTTTTTCGTTGAATGTAAACGGGAATGCAGTGTCACGGGCGCGGATATAATCAACAGTGGCTCCATCGCGTTTTGCTACTGCCATTAACCGCTTGTTGTCGTCGCGCGTGATTAGGACTTTTTTCGTGCAAAGTTCCCAAAGCCCTGCCAGCGGGTGCGTCAAAAAAAGATAGTCAATAAAAATATCCCTGCCTGTTTTGCGTGCCGAAGCAATCGCCGTGTGCATCCTTGGTTCTACAAAATTCCAAACGAGTTTGTTATACTGAAAAATCGTGTCCGCGTCAGACGCAAAAACAATCTCTCCAAGTTTCCGTTTGTCCGTTTTGCCTTTCACAACAAAGATATCAGTACCCAGCAATTTCACAACGGCGTCGATAAAGTCGGCCTCGTCCAAAACCGCATACACAAAACGGTCCACCTCGATGTGCTCGCCATTTTGTTTTGCACACCATGTGGTCTTGCCGCTTCCGCTTAAACCCGTAACTCCGATTATTTGCACAAATAAATATACCACAGTTCTTAACGTGCGCCATACAAAAATTGTTCAAGACCATAGTACACGGCCCATTCTTTGTCGCCGTATGAAAAGTGCCACCACTCGCCATCAAACGGGGCAAAGTTTTGTTCCACCATGGCACGGCGCAGGAGTTCACGATTTTTGCGCCCGACAGAGTTTTCATCAAACCGTGGCGAGAATGTATAAACGTCTTTTGTAGATAAGTCGTGAATCGGTGTGCCGAAATCCAAAAGTTCCCCCGTTATCGTGTCGCGGATTGTCACGTCTACGGCTCCGCCCGTTGGGTGCCCACAAACGCTTGGCACAGCGATAAGGCGGTGCACGGCTTCGAGTAGTTCCTGCTCGTCGGTATATTTGAATTTAAGTTGCTCGCGGATTTCGTTGAATTTTGCCTCTTGGACTTTCATGGGTCGCCAGCCCTCGACAACAACCAATTCCAAATTTGGGTTAATGGCCTTCAAATTTTTGTCTACCATGCCAAGTTTTTGAAAAACACTTTCACGCACAAGCACATCACCAAAAGTCACCAAAGCCTCTTTGTCCGTTTTCGGATTGCATTTTTTGATGCCTACAAGGTCGGCGTATTTAACAAAACCTTGCTCCAACTTGGTCGTGGTTTCTTTGTCTATGAAGGCAACTTTGCCACCTGCCGTTATTTTCGTGTCGGTGATTTCAATTGTGTAGGTTTCATTAGTTGGTTGGATAATTTTTGTTTGGTTCAAAAAGATAGACACCGCGATACTCCCGCTTAAGCATGCGGTTTCGTTGAAAAAGGTTTGGGCTTTTTCCACCCAGACAAATGGGTTGATTTTGTTTCCGTCCAAAAACATTACGCCAAACGCGTCATTTGTGATTCCGCGGGCGGTTGCGTCGTCTTTGATTTTACGAGCCAAAACTTCATCGCCCCGACCATCCACAACAACGTGTGTGATTCCGTTCATCACAACATAGGTCCGACCGCCTAGGGTTTTGACCTCGCGCAACAAACTTTTCTTGGGCAGGGTTATGGTGCTTGTCCGCCCATTGCTCTCGCCCTCGATTTCAATGCCGTTTATAATGATTTTCGATTTTGAAAAACCAAAGTTCCGCCTCATGAACTCGGCAACCGCGCGGACTGCGTTGCCGCAAAACTCGCCCCCTGTCATTCGGAAATTACAAACATTGTTTTTCACGGACTCTATAATGGCGACTTGTTCGACTTCGGGGTTTTCGCGCATGATTTGTTTTGATAAAACAAGGGCTTCTGCATCTGGCAAATTCTTCGTTATAATCGCGGTTTCGTTTCCGCCGAGGCAGTATAATTCAAACTTTTTCATGAAAGCACCTGTTCTTTAATCTTCTCGGCAACTTGCATTATACGTGGGTCTTTTCGGATTGCTACACGTGATAACAAGAGCCGTGTTGGGTTGTCCATAGCGTTGCTATAGACCTCAAGTCTGTTGGCTTCAAGTGCCGCGCCTGTGCCGACAATTTCAAAAATTGCATCGTCGCCGTATCGGGCGGGTGCACTCTCGACTTTGCCGTTTAATGTTCGGATGTCGAATCTTGCGTTCGGGTATTTTTTGGACAAATAGTCCATTGCAATCGCGGGGTATGCGGTTGCAACGACGATTGGCAGACCGTTTTTGAGGCGTTCGGCGAATTTCTTTTTATTTTCAGGCAGACCACAGACCTTAAACGTCATGTTGCAAAGTCCCAAGTCGGGTATAAAATCCGATACAAATCCACGACCCGCCATAGCACCGCTTGGGGTGATGTTCGAGAGTTCGTATTCGCGTTTTGAATCGAATCCACAGATACCAAAGTCGTCATAGCCTCCGTCGATTGCTTGGGGTACGTCGCTTGGTTTTGTTACATTGAAAACCGCTTCGGGACCTTGGTATTCATAGGTTTTATCGTCGAACTTTTCTTCAAAATCGCGACTCCTAAGTCCTGCCCTTGCAAATAGTTCATATGCTCTCCCTATCATTATTCCGCTTGGGAGGGCAACGGAGAGTCTTGCCCCGTATTTTATCTTCATCATGTACTCTGGGGTAAGTTTCCTGTTTTTCAAAACCACCTCGTCAAGTTCTTCGGGGCTAAGAGGTTTTCGCCCTTTTACATTCCATGCATCCATTATTTCGGCTCCGTCCTCCGTTGAAATACAGTATTTCGGTTCTTTTTCGATAACACCGAAATCCAAAAGGGATGCCCTATTGAATCCAAAACCGTATTTCGTCTTGCACTTTTTTTCTTGTCGCGGGCATATGACGCCGCACGTTTTCTTATTACTTTCTCTTTTTATTTTTTCAAGATTATTCATTTTTATTTTCTCCTTAAATTTTAATTTATTTTTTGAACCAAAAGTTGCGACAACTAAAAACCGCCTTGCACGGTGTTTCGGCAAAGCGGTTTCACATGGTTCGTTTTAAATAATATTAGTTACAGATAAAACCATGCGGTGCTTTGCCCACATGGTGATGGTGAAGTCCAATTCCTTTGAATTTGCAACTTTGGTTCATGTTATTATTATATCACGAAAAATCAAAATTGTCAATATCTAGGTCGGTTATATTTTTGTCAACTTGTCGTGCGGTGACATAGTTTATAAAATCTTTGTGCAGACGGCTATTTGGCACTTTTACTTTTGGGCATATGTGGTTTTTGTATGTCGTTGGTACATCATACCCATTCAAAAATGCAAACAAGCAAGCCCTGCCTTGGGCATCGAACGGGAAGATAGGGCGGTCTAGGGTTTCAAGGGTCGCAGGGTTATCAATTGCGCGGTCCAATTCTTCTTCGTCCAAATAAGAGTTCGTAAAAACACTCTCACCGTTTTTAATGGTTCCAATTAGATTTTCTTTGCCAATATAAACACTCTCTGACAAAGATATTGCACGCCCGTTTTCTCTCGACGCTTTTAATCGGCCGCGGATTTCGTCGTAGTAGCCCTCTTGCAAGTTAATATCTCCGTCGACCACTTTGACTACGCGCGCGTCATATGGTTTGTTGCTGCGTTTAAAGGCTTCGCTTAAACCCTGGGCATATACTTGGGGCGCGAACGAACCAAGGTGATACATAAGTTTCCCGAGTTCTGGGTTGGACTGGTTCAATACCCACAGGTTTTTTGTGAGAAAATCCGAGTTTGACAAAAACAAGTTGAAGTTTCTTTCAATGTTTTTCAGTTTGGCTTGTGTGCTGATACGACCCTCTGCCAAAGTCAAAAGTTCTTTAATATTATCCATTACAAATAATATAACAAAAAAAGGCGGTAAAGTCAACCACCCTTTTTTGAAAACAAACTTGTAATTAAACCCTGTAAAGGTCTTTGGATTTTTCGGCTTCGGTGGCGATTCTTGATGCCCATTCAACGGTTTCAACAGGATATTTTCCTGCGGCCGTTTCGCCGCTGAACATAATAAAGTCTGTTCCATCCCAAACCGCGTTTGCAACGTCCGAGGCTTCGGCACGGGTCGGGTTTGGTTTGTCCATCATAGATTCCATCATCTCTGTTGCCGTAACGATGATTTTACCAGCAGCACGGGTGCGTTTAATCATGTCTTTTTGAACAGCAGGGAGTTTATCCAAACCGATATCAGTACCAAGACCGCCACGCGCAACCATGATTCCGTCACTGGCGGCGATAATCGCGTCAAGGTTTGAAAGACCCAAACGGTCCTCGATTTTAGAAATAATTTTGATGTGCGGTGCACCCAATTTTTGTAAAAGAGCACGAAGTTCTGTGATATCGCTCTCACGCATGACCGCGGATGCTGCTATCCAATCAACCCCTGCTTTTACCCCCGCCTCGAAATCAATAACGTCCTCGGGCGAGATAAATGGAAGTTGCAAATCATAACCAGGTGCGGCAAGGGCTTTTTTGTCCTTAAGGATTCCACCTTCAACAACTTTTGCCTCGACCATGTCAGGTTTGATTTTTGTTACGGTCATAGCCAAACGTCCGTCGTTCAAACGAATGTCGGCACCAACCTTGATAATGCTTGGGAATTTGTCGTATTGAACATAGACACCGTCTTTTGTCCCGACGTGGTTTTTGTACTTGTCGCCAAAGTAAAAAGTAAACTTTTGACCCGCTTCAACGGTAACGAATGGCTCGCCAAAGGTCCCCAACCTTACATCTGGGCCTTTTGTGTCGAGCATAACAAGTACTTCTTTTTTTGTTTTCTTTGATGCCATACGTGCGTTCGCGGTTGTTTGGTTGATGTTTTCAACCGAAGCGTGGCTACAGTTAATGCGGGCAACGTTCATGCCTGCCTTGGCAAGAGCCTCCATGATTGGATAGGACTCTTTGGATTGACCTGTTTTTGGTCCGATTGTGCAAATGATTTTTGTATTCATATTTCCTCCGATACAAAAGCCATCTTATCACCACTTTTTAAATAAAGCAAACGTTTATTTCAAATGTTTGGTGGCTTCCCGTATTGAAAGTTTCGCCATGCTATCTTTGTTTTCCAAAACAAAGTTGCGAACCCAATCGGGGTTGGTCTTTGCAAACTCGCGCAAAACCCAACCAATAGACTTGTTAATAAAAAACGCGCGGTTCTGTTCTTGGTTTTTGCCGTCCGCAGATGGATTGCTCCGTTCCTTTTCACCGAAGTTGTTTTTGATTATTTGGGAGAGCAACTCTGTGTCAGTTTTGGCCTTGAAATACAGTTGGTGTTGCAAAGCAATCCTTCTTATCCAATAGTTTTCATCGGTACTCCAATCCAGCATGATTTGTTTTGTGCTCTCATCCCTCGAAACAATATTGCCTACTGTTACGCAAAGTCCGTCTATTGTATCCCACCAGGATTTGACTTGGGCGAACTTTCGTAAGGTTGTCAGGTCGGCTTTTGTCAGTTGCGCCCGCTTGCACCAAAGATACCACACGGCGATGTATTGCATTTCGCGCATTGGTTCATCCCACAAACCTTGGACAAGCCCCCAATCAATTGGGTTGTCTTTGGCATCAAAAAGCGGTTTAAACAATTTGTCGCGGTCGCTGGCACGTACGCCATAGTGCGGAAACAAATTACGCATATATTTTGTGTCGCGCAACCCAAGTTCAATGTTGGCGTGTTTTTCGAAAATTTCTTTTATTTGTTGCAATGTCATATGAAAACGATATCACACTCATTGCTTTTTGACAAATTTACACGAGGGATATTTTGAACACCCATAGAACTCTCCATATCTTCCCTTGCGCGGCACGAGATTTGAGTTACATCTTGGACAGATGTTGTTCTCGATTTTATCCAGCATAGTTTTCACGTTCTTTGTGTGTTGTTTGCCCGAGACTGTGCTGTTATCTTTGGCGGCTTGCAACTTTTTATAGATTTCATCCACGACATCTGGGGTCAAAATATCGTCTTTGCACTGGAAGTATTTTATAAAACCGACAAAAGTTCCTGCAAGTTTGGTCTTGGTAAAAACTTCACCGTTTAAAAAGATTACAAAACCAAAGACTGGGACTTTTGGAAAGCCGTTGTTTTTAAGAAAGTACTCTATGGCGCGGACCTGTCCTGAATTTTGTTTTATTGGGTTATAAAATTTGTACTCGTTTGTTTTTGTGACTTGGACCCATTCATGCCAGTTTTCTTCGCCGTAGATAATCCCTGAACGGTCTTTTGTTTCAATTACAAAAAGGCCTTTTGCGGACACCGCAATGTGGTCAAGTTGCCGTGTTTTACCCTCGGCGTGTTCCAAGATTAGGTTGTTGATTACTTCGCCACAGCCCAGTTTCTGTAGGTAACGTGAAACATATTTTTCTCCCGTTTGTCCGCTTAATTTTTGATTGCCATAATATATTGGTAGGCCAAAACACGCTATCGACCCCAGGACCGATAAAACAATCAGGACTATTACCCATGCTTCCATATTGGAAGTTTAGCACAAAAAACTATTTATAGGAACTCTTTCTAACCAGTTTGCTTTGCACAAGTTGGCCGTCTTTGTATGTGTCCAAATAGGTTCGAGTTCGGCGTGGTTCTTTTTTGGGTTCAACATCGTCTGGGGTTTCAGAATCGACGCAAGGCTGGGTTGGGCAAACCATTACAACGCGCGGTTTGTATTTAACACGTGGTTTTGCACCATAGATTGTCACCCTTGCGTGTCCGTGTTTTGAGCCAGAAGCAAAAACGGTTTCTGTTTCTATATATAACGCCTCCCCCGTGTCGTTTGTGAATTTTAAATCCGCCATGGACGAAACCATTGCATCACGCCCAAGCGGCACATAGGTTATTGGGAGCGAGTGGTTGTATGACTTGTCAATCTGTACCCCCGCCAACAAAAGCGCGTTGAACAAGGTCGTGCTGGCTTGACAGACTCCACCTCCTACCCCTGGGATGAACGCGCCGTCCATGATGATTTTTGCTTCTTTGAAACCACGGGCTTGACTTCGCGGACCAACAGTTTGATTGAAACTCACGGTTTGGCCTGGGGCAATCACAAGACCATGAAATTTTTTAAGTGCTAACATTATATTGTGCTCGCGATTTGGGTAAGAATTAAAATATGTCTTATACCCCCCACGCAAACAAATTTGTTTCAACATATCTTTCTTGGGGGTTGGTTTTACCATTTTTTGTTGGACGTGGATTATACGGTGTTGCCCAGACTTTAACGCAGACAAAATATCACGGGACAATCTGGCGCGGTCGAGGCCATAGCCATATCTTTGTCCAGATACATCAAATTTTTCCTCGTCATCTGGGTTAAAGATAATTATTCCGTCGCTTGGGGTCGTGTGGGATTCACGGCAAAGTTTCTCTATCAACATCCAAACATCGGGGAGGCTTTCCCTTATTGTTTTCTCGGGGTTTCGGGAGCATAGGTCTTTTGAAAACTCAAAAAGGTTTTTCCCGCCGTATATTGCGCGTTGTTCGCGTGCGTTCCACCAGCCACCGCGCAACAAATCGTCGGTCACGTGTACTGTACGGCTAGGGAGGCTTAATGTAAAATACGCATCATTCGGGGTCGACGCCCACGAGAAGCCTGCGAATGTTGTGGCACACATGGTCACACACAATAGGGCTATTATCCCCCGACAAAAATTGTGTCGCCGTGGGTTTTGGGCTTTCAATTCCGCCGTCCTTAAGAATTTTCTCACCCCTTAGTATTCGTATATTTGTGTGTAAATATTTTCGATAAAGTTGCAAAAGTACTCTGCCAACCATTACCCCGTGCGCACTTGTTTGTTCAATACAACGTTTTGCGTCCCCGAGGGTTTTTATATCTCCGTTTGCAATGACGGGAATTTTTACGTTTTTAACGATTTCGGCAATAGCCTTCCAATCGGCGACACCCGAGTACATCATGTCGGCGGTTCTACCGTGTACGATAAGTCGGGCCGCCCCTGCGCGTTCACATTCTTTTGCAAAAGATACATAATCAAAACCCGATTTTAAGCCAAGGCGCATTTTCACGGATACAGGAACTGGTGTTTTCAAACCCCGCACGGCAGAAACACAAGTCTTGATTATTTGCACAAACATGGGTTCAGCACCCGTATCTTTGTTGAAAGACATAAGTGCGGAACCCTCTTTGTTCCTTATAATTTTCGAGGCAGGACAACCCATGTTTATATTGATTTCATCAAAGCCTTCAAAGTGACCTGCCTCGATTGCGCTTTTGAAATGTTCTGGTTTGTGACCGAAAATTTGGACCACGTTCTTTACTGGGGGATTTTTAGGGTCGGACTTCCCGTTTATGTCTGTTTGATTCCCAGAGTCAAATTCCAAAAGTTTTTTTGTCTTTTTATTATCATAAAAAAGTGCGGCCACAGAAACCATTTCCGTCCATAAAACCTGGGCGCCGTGGTCTGCCAGAACTCGGCGAAAAGCCAAATCTGTATAGCCCGCCATTGGCGCACATTCGACCAGAATCTTTTTCATGAGATATTATTGCACAAAAATTTATTTTTAAAAAGAGTATTACTGCTCTATTATTTCTTGGCTTTCGGCTTGACCTTAATGTCGACCATAATACCACCTTTTTTAGAGATAATAACCTGGTCACCAACAACAAATTTGTTATAAGTACTCTCTTCAATTTCTTCGCAGTCGCGTTCACCGCCTTTGTATTCAAGTGTAAATTTGTAAATCTCGAAAGACCTTGAGTAATGTGTGTCGGTTTCACCCGTGTGTTTTGTTTCGCACTTTTTGTCGATGATTTTTGCAGGACACTCTTCAACAGGTAACGCGTCGAACTCGGCTTTTTCTTTTGCTTCCCGCTCTTCTTTTGCTTTTTGCACGGCGACTTGGGCATGAGCAGCGGTTAATTCTTGTTGTTTTTTGTTTTTACGTTTTGCAATCGCAGCCAAAATACACGCAACAATCAATACAGGACCTGCCACAATCAAGTTAGCCAAAAAGTTATGGAATGGTGACGGAGTGAACGGCAACAAAAGTAAAAACCCAATGTATGAAAGTAATGTAGCCACAAGCATCATCCATCCAGCGGATTTACTTGTTTTGAAAAAATTCTTTGTCATGAATATACCAGTTATCGGTAGGAACAAAATTTTGAAAACCACTTTTGCGACCGCAAGACCGACTTCCATTCCCGCCGCACCCATCATGCTTGATTCGGTGCCACAGTTCCCGCAAATCCACGTACCTTCGCTCCCGCCAATTATCTCTTTACCACAGCCTGGGCAATTCCAAGTTGCCATTTGTATCGTCCTCCTATGTTTTGTTTTTCCACAAAAACGAGTTTTCCCCATTTTTTCGGACAAGTATAGTGTACGTCGTCGTCGTCGTCGTCTATGTCAAGGGTTTTCGGGGAATTTCTTGGGAATTTTTGTTTTTATGATTTACAGTTATCCACATCTTTGTCAATAACCAAAGTATGAAGTTCGCCATTTTTGTTGCGTTAAGTTTGGCACTTGTTATTATTGGTTTGGCAACACCAAACAGGGTGCGCCTAGAGGAACTCTCTGACATGGGCATTTTTAGAATCTATTCAACCGAAGTTGTGGAAAGCCCATTGTTTCAATCGGTGGCAAGTGTAGGTTTTGCGTTTATATATTCGATTGACCCGCGCGACGCCGAGCGGGCAAGGGCGAAATTCACGCGCATTGACGGCGAGTCTATATCGTTTTCCACGTCACACAAAGATGTGGATACAATCTTGCGGACGTTCGGGGCAAACGTTGTTTCAGTGTCACAAATTGGGAGTATAAGTAGTACCCTTGCCCACACAAACCGCAACGACAGATTTATTGTCACAGAGGGACAAAGGGTCAACCTCCAAATCGCGGTCAATGGGGGGAGAACAACCGTGGGTTGGCCGATGATACTCGGGTCATTCTAAAAAACATCTTTGTAATCCTGAGATTGAACAAAAGCGTTGTGCTCACGCTTGAATATGTCAATGATTCCTTGGCCGAAGAAACTATAGTGTTTGTCCTCTGCAAAAACGATGTGGTCCATTACGTCGATTCCAAGCGGGGTCAACACGTTTACAATAAGTCGCGTTAAATCCATGTCTGCGTCAGACGGGTTTGGTGTTCCCGTGAGGTGGTTATGGGCGAACAGGATGCTTGCCGTATTTACGCGCATTGCCATGTCGGCGATTTTTCGAACATCAATCTCGACCTTGTCAATGTCGCCGTGGATTTTGTCGTGAAGGATGACTTTGCCTTTGCGGTCGAGGCACAAAACAACAAAGCATTCATGCCCATATTTTTGCATTAAATCAACAAGCATTGCACGCGCATCGGATGACGATTTTATTATGGTGTCTTTGCGGTCTACGTCAGCCATATAGATTGTGAACTGTTTTAAAAAGTGCAAAAAACTGGCCGCCTGTTCCCCAACCCCTGGGATTGAAACAAGTTTTTCTGCACTCGCCGATATCACACCGTCTAAACTCCCGAACGCGTCCATGAGCCTATGCGCTGTTGGATTTGTGTCTATTCGCGGTATTGCAACACCAAGTGCGTATTCCAAAACCTGTGTTTCATTAAATGTTTCAAGTCCATATCGTTTGAAACTCGCCCTTAACTTTTCACGCCGTCCGTGGTGAATTTTATCGTCGGTTTGTTGGTCGATAACTTTTGCCATATTATCTAAAAAGTTGCGCACCCTCACGACCGTAACCAAGTTCGCGCAAAAGCCATTCTTGGATAAATGCTTCGGACGTGTAATAGCGGAGATTTTGCTCCTCGTGCGCAATTTGTTGTGTCAGCGCGGTTTGGGTGCGCTCGAGATTTCTGCGCATAGAGTTTTGGTTCCCTAAAACCGCCAGTTGCACAACCAAGGTTATCACCAGTGCGAAAAACACCGACATGCTGGCCCCCACGATGAGTTGCACACGTTTTTTGATTCTTCTTTCGTTTTCTGTCATACCTAAGGATATTTTATCTATAAATATTATAGATGTCAAACGCGATAGCACTATTTTTGGGAATTATTCAAGGACTCACAGAATTTTTGCCTGTGTCATCAAGCGGGCACCTTATACTTTTCCAACGCATTTTTGGATTGCCAGAGGATATCTTGCTGTTTACAATACTGTTGCACGTGGCGACATTGCTGGCGGTTGTTATTGTTTTTAGAAAAACAATATGGAACTTAATCAAAAATCCATTTAACAAGATGAACTACTGTTTGGTTTTATCCACAATAATTACGTGCGTGTTTGTATTGTTGTTTCGGGAAGTCATGGAGAGCGCGTTTAATTATCGGGTGCTTCCTATAACATTCATGTTGACGGCGATTATATTGTTTGGGGTAACGATGTTGGATGATAAAAACAATAAAAACCCCCGACCAGAATCCGCACAAAACAATGACACCGTGACCCCCTTTACAAAAGGGGGAATATCCTATCCGTCCGCCATGGCAGTTGGGTTCACACAATTTTTGGCGGTAATCCCAGGGCTTTCACGGAGCGGTACAACGATATCAACATTGATGGCTACGGGGGTAAAAAGAGAAACCGCCGCCGAGTATTCGTTTTTGATGTCTATACCGATTATCATCGCGTCGTTGGTTTTCGAGGTCATAAACTCTGGCGGTGCGCCTATGGATGTTCAACCGCTCCCGTTAACAATCGCGTTTATCGCCGCGTTTGTGTCTGGGATATTTGCAATCAAGTTCATGCTTAAAATCATCAAAAATGTAAAACTCTGGTGGTTCAGTATTTATTTGGTTTTATTAAGTATCGTTACGTTGTTTGTCTTGTAAAAACAAAAAGACCGCAAAGTCAATGCGGTCTTTTTGGCTAAGTGGTTTAAACAAAAACTGTTATTTAACTTGGAAGTCAATCCAGTCATTTGGATTAACACGGCGGTCGTTACTGAAAACTTCAAAGCGAAGATGCGGTGTGTCTATGAATTCTACGTTCGAGGTTGTTCCGACGCGACCAAGTTGCTGACCTTTTTCAACGCGTTGCCCTTCGGTTACTTGGGTGTTCGGGTCAAGGTTGCTGTACACGGTTCTAAGCCCATCACGGTGTTCAACAATAACTTGGCGTCCAAACAAAGTGTGGTTGCGAACACTTGTGACTGTTCCGCCGAAGACTGCTAGGACTGGTTCACCTGCTGTGGTCGCGATTGCCATTAAGCGATGTGACTCCCAGCGATTCATTGTAGCATTCCATTCTAGTTGGTTCGAGAAGTCTTTAAGAACAGAAGTAAAAGCATTAATCGGTGACCTGAAAACCACGGCGGTTGAAACGTAGTCTTCGTCAGGACCTCCTACTGGCGGACCCTCGGGTCTGTTGTTCGGTGCGGAGAGTGTCACGGCAAGCACGGTGGACGCAAGCGCAGCCACAAACAATGCAAGGACACTCGAGGCTATGATAGTTCTTCTTTTTGTAAGGTCTTGTTCTTTTGTTTGCGCTTTGTTGTATCGGTTATATGTTGGCATGTTTCCCCTCCCTGACCTAAATGTTTGACAAGTGGGATATTTTTCATACACTTGACAAAACATGTTTTTTGTGGTACGTTCTTTGCATGAGAAATTATGGAAAAAACAGAGAAGGTGCAGTAGTTGAAGAAACATTGAAAGAACTTGCCGATTTGGACATTGGTATGTCTTATGAAGTGGAAGACAAGCACCAAATTGTTAGGACAGTTGAAATGAGCCTACCAGGCGATTATCCTGAAGACGATATTGATGATACTTTTTCTGTTTGATTGAAAAATATTTTACAGTGTCATCCCAAAAACATGGGGTGCATAGTTTTCTTTGTCAGGGAGCGGGGTGTTATATATTTTGTCCTCAAACTTTTTGCGGTTGAACGGCACATTGACGCGATAGATATCAAAGTGACTATCCCCGCTTTCACGGTTGACCTCGAAATATGTGTAAAAGGTTTTGTCGCCTTTAACGCAACCGCTTGGGCCAACGCAGACGTAACTTTTATTGTTTTCGTCAATGATGATTTTGCGCTTATGGATGTGACCGAAAAATATAACATCGCTTTTTGCGTACTCGAACATTTTGTTAAGGCGTGATTCGGTGAATTCTTCGTAATCGTCTTTGACGACACCGTCTTTGTCTGTGACATAGTGCGTAAAAAAAACGTTCGCACCACGGTAGTTAATCTTTATTTGCAGGGGCATTGTTTTTATAAAGCGCAAATCGTCGCGGTCGAGGCTCCCAAAGATATATTGCATGTGCTCGTTAGAGGCGTAGGTCATTGTTTTTACCGCCTTGTCGTAACGGGTTACGCGTTGCTCATGATTTCCCACGACGCATTTGACCTTGTGCTTTGCAAGGAGTTTCAAACACGCACTGCTGTCTGGACCAAAAGTAATTGCGTCACCCAAAAAGTATATCTCTTTGATTTTCCTGTTTTTGCGGGCGTGGTTGAGGATTGCCTCAAGGGCTTCTAGGTTTCCGTGAATGTCACCAAAAATTGCAAATGCCATATTGCATTATATTAGACAAAGAATTTAAAGGCAAGCAAATGGAATTTGAAATCACTTTTCCCTGCCCACCAAATAGTCAATGGACACACCAAAAAAATTGGCAATAGCAATCAAATTTTCAATTGCGGGAAACATCCTGCCACTTTCCCACTGGGCAATTATAGAATGTGACTTGTAACCTAGGGCTTTGCCAAGTTGGTCTTGCGAAAGTTCTCTTTCTTCACGCAACGCTTTCAAAACTTTGTGAAAGTTATCCATAATAAAATTGTAGTGGTTGTATAACATTTTTACTTGCGTCGTTAAGGTGTCTTAACATATACTTTTAGTATGGATAAACTATCCCTTGTGCGTGGGTATTAGATATTCCCCGCGGTTTTGTTATAGCCTTTTGTCCCTGCCTCGTAAATTTCGATTCCCGTTTTTTCAATGTGGTCGAGGCGATAACTGTCGTCCAATTCGTTTGCAGTTAGATATTTGAAACTTATCTTGTCCCCTGCCAAAAAATCAAGCGCGATGTCCTCCACAAAAAAGTGGTCCTTGATTCGTTTGTATATTTGTTTGGCTTGACCGACATAGTATTTGTCCTTGTCCTGGTTGTACAAAACATAGATTCCCACCCCGCCTTTATCAACGTTGTTAAGGATTGAGGAAAGTGGTTCCCATTGGCGTTCGTCGAGTTGGCTTTTAAGTTTGTCTTTTAGTTCCTCTTTGGTTTGCTTAAAAGTATCAAGTTGATGTTTCATAAGGTCACGTTTTTCTTGTTTCGCAACCAACATGGCTTGTTCCTTGGCTTGGTTGTTACGTATATAATCTGCCATGATTTTTATATCATTGGTTTCGACCTCGGCGTGGTTCCGAATATTTCTGTCTTTTCTTTCGTGGTGCAAAACATAAAAGACCGCAATAACAATAACCGCGACTATGATAACACCAAAAACTGTTATGACAATTGCGGTCAAATTTCTTTCATCCTTTGTGTAAGGAGTGCCTTGTTCGGACCCTTGATTTTATCAATATAGTTTTGCAAAAGTGTTTTTTGCTTTTTGTTAAGCACCGCAACACGTACATCGTGTTTTTCACAATAAAGCGCAAACACAGATTCAAGCACGGTTTTCATAACATCACCGAAATCAAAGTTTGTGTTGGCACGCAGTTTTGAAAGACACTCCTCCGCCACGTCAAGTTTTCCTGACAAAATAAAATTGCCGAGAAAATCAACAACGTCACTATGGTTTGCCGAAACCGATGTATAAACAAGTTTTTGCAAGGGGTTACTTTCCGCAAAGAGTTGGCGGGTTTTGGCTTCTGTGGTTTTCAAAAACAAATTCAAACCACGCGTAACGATGTCACCTGCGCCTTTCTCTGGCGTTTTCAATAGTGCAAATTCCCACATCTCGAATGCGGTTTGAAAATCGTTGCCCACAAGGTCACCAAGTGCCGTGATAAGGGTGTTTACTTCCCCCCTGTGGATTGCGTCGGCGGCAATTACAATGTGTTCGTATCTTTGGACTGTCTTTTGATTCATACCTATATTGTATCACAAAATCATTTGGATAATCAACCCCATTGTTGTAAAATTTAATGTGATTTATCTTTTATTGATACCGCTTGTTGTCATGGGTGTGGCAAGTTCGTTGTTTTATAAATTAAACAATCGCGGAACTTTGGTCACATTGTTTGCCCAAATAATGTGGGCATTTATTGTCTTTTCGATTGCGTTCGGGGTTGGGTTTGCGGTGCATGATGATGTGTTACGTGGTGTGAACTGGGCGTCAATGGGTTTAATTTTACTAAGTGTTGTATTCTTGATTTTGTGCATCGTGACGTGGGTGCTTGGGATAAAGTATGTGCCCATTTCAATAGCGAGTCCATTCACACAAATGAGTATGATATTTTTGCTTGGCGCATCATGGTTGATTTTCGGTGATAATGTTGGTACCGCCGAGATTGTACTGGTACTCATTATATTTTTTGCCTGCATTATGAAAGGGTACTTTCAGTATAAGCAAGAGCCTTGCAAGTTAAAATCCAAAGAACTTTTAATTGGGCTTTTGTGGTTGTTTTTGTGGGTGGTCTGTGTAACCGCAAACATAGTTACCAAGCGTGAAATAGTTGGCAATCTTGATGTACACGTAACAACGTTTAACTTTTTTCGGTCCAGTATCTCTGTGGCGGTTTGCTTTGTCGCGCTTTTGATATTCCGCGTGCCAATTAAAAGTACTTTGAAAGACACGTTCACTAATAAAAATCTTGTTGGTATCGGATTGATGGATTCACCGTCGGCGTTGTTTTTCTTGCCACTTGCCATAGTTATGAACTTGGGCGTTTTGGATGCTATTTTGACAATTACGACTGTGCTTACTGTTTTGGCGGGGGTTGTATTGCTGAAAGAAAAGATTCGCCCAAGCACCATCATTCCGATTGCAATTATAATCGCGTGCAGTATCGCCCTTGCGTTGGTGAGTGTATGAAAAAACTTGGGTTCACGGTTTGGGATTTGTGTCTTTTTTTGGCCGCACAAATTACGGTTGTTGCTTTGGCGATTGTTTTTGAATCGAACTGGTTGGTCATTGTTAATTGCGTATTGGGTCTGTGTGTGGTATTTTTACAGGCAAAAGCAAAAATCATAAACCGCTTTGTGGGCGTTGTTTATCTAAGTTTCTATGTGGCACTTGCCTACACCACAAATTATTATGGAGAAATGATAATTTACGGGGGATTGATTATTCCGTTGTATATCTATGGGATTTTTCATTGGCTTAGGCACAGGGATAGTGGCGATAAAACGGTCGTAGTTGTACGGAACAATTTGCCCGCGCGCGAATGGGGGGGGTAGCGGTAACCCTTGCAATAATCGGCGTCGGAACATATTTTTTACTCCGCGCAATTAATACCGCGGAACTCGTCGTCAGCACGTTATCAATAGTTTCAATCTTGTTCGCCGAATACACCCTGACAAGACGTTGGAAGTTCAACCAATTTGCTTTCCTAACAACCGATTTGACGTTGGGGATACTTTGGTTGTTGGCGGTGCTTGGTGGAAACACGATGTTAATCCCGTTCGTTGTGATGTGCGGGTTCTTTATACTGTTTGATATCTATGGGGTGTTCCAGTGGATACGGCTTGAAAGAAAGCAAAAGGCGGCGGCGCGCACGTGACCCGAAACATTTTATCTAAAAAGAATGTTGTCGGCACCAAGTAGGTTTTCAAGTTCAAATTTTAGGGTGTTGCATTCGCGCACTGTGAGAGGGTGTTTTAGTGCCTCGTTTGTTGCAGTACACCGAATCGTCACCGTAACACCCCCAGTGTACGCCGACAAAATATTTTGAACCTCGTTATTTAATTTTATGTCTTTTGTATTAAAACGAAGATACAATCGGCGATTTGTGATTTCTTCTTTTGACAATGCCGCATTGTTTGGTCGTAACAAAGATATATCCTCCGCCAAGATTGTCGGTTGTTCGCCCTCTCGGCGTGATACCCTGCCCGTGACTTTGACAACTGCGTCTTTGACGGCAAGTTCCTTAACACGCATATATAGGTTCGGAAACAACATACATTCAATCGAGCCATAAAAATCTTCGACCTTTAAAATTCCCATTTCTTTGCCCGAGGCTTTGGCGACTTTTCGGTCTACGTTTGTTACAATCGCACCAAAAGACACCGTTTCATTCCCTCGGAACCTTTGAACGGGAATAGCGTTTTCGTCGTCCTCGTTTCCATCGTCCTCATCATTTATCGCGTATTTGATTTTGGCGGTGTTAAAGGTAAATTGCTCGAACAAATCGGCGTAACTTGCCAGTGGGTGGCCAGACAAATATATCCCAACAACCTCTTTTTCAAGTTTCAATTTGTGTTCGGAATCGTATTCTTTGACGTTTGGGATTTCGACCTTGAGTTGGTCGCTGATTTCACCGAACATAGAAACTTGGCCTGCGGTCGCCGCTTTTTTCTCACCCGTAACAAGTTTCGCAATGTTTGGGTACACCGCCATCAACGAACTTCTGGTATTTCCAAAACCGTCAAACGCGCCACCCAATATAAGGCTCTCTAAACAACGTTTGTTTAAAACCTCGGTGTCGACACGACCGCAAAAGTCCCCGAAACTTTTAAAGTCCCCCTTTTTTCTGCGTTCTTTAAGAATCGATTCAATGACCGCTTCCCCAACGTTTTTAAGGGCTGCTAAACCAAAACGGATGTTTCCACCCTCGACGGTGAAAAAGATTTCGCTCTTGTTAATATCGGGCGACAAAATCTCCAAACCTCGGTTTCGGACACTCGCGATATATTTAATCATGTCATCCCACTTGCCGATTCGGTTGTTCAAAACATTTGCCATGTAATACGAGTAATAATAATGCTTTAACCACGCGGTTTGATAAGCAATATACGCATAACACGCTGCGTGAGATTTGTTAAACGCATAGCCTGAAAACTTTTCCATTTTTTCAAAGATACTTTTTGCAACCGCAGACTTAACACCGTTTGCAATGGCACCTTTGATTTTCATCTTTTCGTTGCCTTGCAAAAAGATATCACGCTGTTTCGCGAGTAACTTTGGGTCTTTCTTCCCCATGGCTCGGCGCACCATGTCGGCTTGGGCAAGGCTATACCCACCCATAACTCTAAACACGTCCATGACCTGTTCTTGGTAAACAATTTGCCCATAGGTGTTCCTCAAAATCGGTTCAAGCATCGGATGTTCATAGGTTGTCAGTTTCGGGTCATGTTTGTTTTTACAATAATCAGGAATCATAGACATCGGCCCAGGTCTAAACAATGCAACGGTAGCAATGATGTCCTCGAACACATCGGGTTTTAGGTCGCGAAGCACACGCTTCATCCCGCCAGATTCCAATTGAAACACACCGTCGGTGTCACCGTCGGTAATCATTTTGAAAACCGCCTGGTCGTCGTATTTGAAACTGTACATATCTATTTCTTTGCCCGTGTATTTTTTGATGTCGTTAATTGTGCCCTGAATATCGGTCAAGGTAATCAAACCCAAAAAGTCCATTTTCAACAACCCAAGTTCTTCGACCTCTTTCATGTCATATTGGCTTGTGATATCAGGGCCGTTTCGTTGAAGCGGTGTGACTGTTCCAATTGCTTCTTTACAAATAATAACGCCAGCCGCATGGGTCGAACAATTCCGCGGGAAGCCCTCGACTTTTAACGCCATGTCTATAACTTTTTTAACTTCGGGATTGTTTTTATACGCCTCGATAAGTTCGGGCTTTTTCAAACGGGCCAGTTTTTCAGATTCTTTGTTATACGCAATGTGGTCTTTTTCTGGGGCTTCGGCAAGTGGCTTACTAAGTTTTTTCAAACCAAAGATATAAGGCAAGAATGGGGGCTTTTCGGTTTGTGGAATGTCGATAGGCTTTGTAAGTTTATCAACCTCGGAATACGGCATACGGAAAACGCGCGAGATATCCTTAATCGCCGCTTTGGCCGCAAGCGTACCAAACGTTATAATCTGGCAAACGTTTGCCGCCCCATATTTGTTTATAACATAGTCGATAACTTCGGCTCGGCGATTGCAACAAAAGTCCAAATCAAAGTCGGGCATTGACGGCCTTTCCAAATGCAAAAAGCGTTCAAAAAGCAAATTGTACTTAAGCGGGTCAAGGCGCGTTATCCCAAGTGCATAGGCAATGATACTCCCCGCACCCGAGCCCCTTCCTGGACCTGTTGCAATTCCGTTGTCTTTTGCATACTGCATAAAGTCCGCAACAACCAAAAAGTAATCCACATAGTTTTGACTCGTGATAACGTGGCACTCCATTTCATATCTTTCTTTGACTGCTTTTGACAAGGGTTTTCCGTACAAACGCTCCAATCCTGCCTCGATTTGTTTGCGAAAGTATTTTTGCTTGTCACCCCCGTCTGGCACATCAAAGCGTGGCAACAGGTCTTGGAAACCAAACGGGTGGCAATTGCATTGCTCGGCGATTTTAACCGTGTTTTCAATTGCGTCTGGGGCGATTTTCCCAAGGTTCTTTTTCATCTCCTCGGGGGACTTTAGGTAAAACTCGTCGGTTTCCATAAGCATATCATTTGGTTCGTCAATAAACTTTTTTGTTGTGACACAGACCAAAGCGCGTTGCATATCCGCATCCTCGCGCGATAGGTAATGCACATCGTTTGTTGCAACCAAAGGTATGTTCAACTCCCTCGCCAACTTTATAAGTTTCGGGTTCATCTCGTTTTGGTCAGCCATTCCATTGTCTTGGATTTCTATATAAAAATCGTCGCCGAAAATATCTTTTAACAGCAATGCCATTTTCTTGGCTTCATCGGTCATGCCTTGCTTTAATAAATACGCGACAGGTCCAGCCAAACACGCCGACAAACAAATAAGTCCCTTGCTATGTTTTTTCAAAAACTCGAAATCAATACGTGGTTTTTTGTAAAAACCGTCAAGCCACGCGGAAGTGTTAATCTTGCACAGGTTTATATAGCCCTCGTTGCTTTTGCACAAAAGTACAAGGTGGTTTATGTGTTCGGAAAAAATATTTTTTGTCGCATCACTAACAATATAGATTTCACAACCGATGATTGCCTTAAAAGGTTTTTCCCCGCGGTCGGTTGCGCCCTTGTTGAATTCTTTGACAGCCTTGTAGAAACGATATGCGCCGTACATATTTCCGTGGTCGGTAATTGCGCACGCATCCATGCCCTTTGCACGGGCTTCTTTGGCAAGGCGTGATATCCTCGCCGCCCCATCCAAAAGGCTGAACTCTGTGTGAACGTGTAGGTGAACGAAACTCATGTTTTTATGATAGCACGAGTGGTAGTTCAAAATCAATCATGCAATCAATATATCCGCACAAGTATTTCAAATAATCTTGGAGTTCGTCAAAGTCAAACGAGTACATCTTTTCGGGGAGTTTACAATTTACAAAGGCGTTGATGCTCCCGACGCTTCTTTTAAAGTCCTCAAGTTCTTGGCGCATTTTTACAAGTTTTTCCATGCAATCACTATATATCAAGAACCTTGGTATTGCAAGTAGAAATATCAAATTTCTTGATAGAGTTTTGTATGACAGATATCGGCGGGAAAATCAAAGAGGCAAGGCAAATAAAAGGGGTGAGCCAAACACAACTTGCAGACATTCTTCATGTGAGGCAAACATCAATTAGCAATTGGGAAACTGGGGTTTCTGAACCGTCTGTTGATATGATAAGACAAATTGCAATAGCCCTCGAATGCGACCCAAATTTTTTATTCGGGTTTGATTAAATTTTTAACTACGATAATTTCTTTATCCTCCGTATTTACAAGTTTTTCCATGGAACTACTTTATAGTACATTATGTACTCTGTCAATACCCATATGTACATTTTGTACTATTTTAATTTATGGCAAAATTCGGCGAGCGGCTTAGACAGGCGCGTGAAGATAAAAAATTAACGCAATATCAACTTGCAGATTTGCTGAGCGTAAACCAAATAACAGTTAGCACATGGGAAAGGGGTACACGTGAACCGTCTGTAGATATGATAAGACAAATTGCAATAGCCCTTGAATGCGACCCCAATTTTTTATTCGGGTTTGATTAATTATGCTCCCACACCTTGTGTGGTTTGCTAATTCAGCGAACGGGCGCGGACACTTTATTAGCAAACCGCGCAAGGCGCGGGAGCCTATTTTAAGGGTTGTTTTTTCGCTGTCACACCGTTGTCACTAATTTTTTAGAAATTGGAGTCTACGACAGTTTCTTTATCCTCCGTACAACGGCACTTTTTGTGAGGCCCAAAATCTCCCCCAACTCGTCATAGGTCGCGGTTGGGTTTTCCAAACGTGTTTCAATCAGCGCGCGAAGTTCCGCGTCAAGGGTTTCAAATTTTTCGCCTTGTTTAATCTGTTTAAAGAGTTGGATTTGTTTTTGTGCGGTTTCAACGGACTTTTTAATGTTCGCCGAGTCACAATTAGCACGACGATTAGAAACATTTTTGCATTCTCGCATTGCGATTTGGTTGTTGAGTTCGCACAAACTCTCGACCGCCCCCACGTAGGCAAGGAGATTACAGATACTTTCGCTGTCTTTTATATACACCCTGTTGTTTGTGATATTCGCAAAGATGTTATGCACCGCCAAACGCTCGCACAAATAGTGTGCCGAAACAACATCTGGGGCAAAAAACTCTAGGTGGTACGCGGTTTTGAAACTCCCTGTGGCTGACAAAAGAAGGTTTCTAATTGCGTCTACCGAAGATTCCGCGTTTTGGCTTTTCAGCACCTGGATTTCCGTCTTGATTTGCGTCAGTAGATTTTGCATTTTTGTACTCCGTGTAGGTTTGGTTTAGATTTATAATGTCGCTTTGCTCCCAGTCACAGTTTTTCAAAAACTCCTCGACACGGGCAACACTCGCGATAGATTGCGTGTTGTGTGCGTCCGAGTTGACAATAAACTTGGCACCCAAGGCACGCATTTTTTCAAAATCAATCGGGCGGAAAGAAATCTTTTTCCCATTAAGTTCAATAAGCGTTCCCCGCTCTACACAAACACGGGCGACCTCCAGCACATTAAGCCTCACATACCGATTTGGGTGTGTCCATACGTCTACGTCGTTGTTTCTGATTGCACGGGTGACAATGTTTGTATTTCTTCGGCGCATGAATTGAGGTGTCCAGTGGATTAGTCTAAAAAACACGTTTGGTAACAAAAACGTCAAAAATGCCCAAGGCGTAAAAATCACCATAACATGAACACCACATAGGACGATATCGGTTTTTCCTTCCATACGTCTATCAAGGTCAATCCGCCCACTTGTTGAAACAACATTGGCCTCAATACCCACAAGCATGGGCATCTCCGCACGCGCGGATTCGATTTCACCTTGGTACCTGTCAAAATTCCGTCCCCTGAAACCATTAATAATTTTGTTAATACTGTGGTCGGTTATCGCAAATTCACGAAGACCTTTTTCCTTGGCCGCACGAACCATGTCAATAACATTGTTTTTACCATCACTAAAGCGTGTATGCGTATGATAATCACCCTGTAACTTCACGAACCAACTCCCCCTTTGTCAGAGATTTTTTCTCTCGCGTTTTTCGGACTTCGACCTCGAGTTTATCCCCGTTCTGATTTTTGCCAATAATCACGATATACGGAATCCCACAAAGGAGCATATCTTTAATTTTTATGCCCAAAGATAAATCTCTATCATCCCAGATAACTTCAATATTTTTGTTCGTAAAAAAATCATAGAGTTTCCCAGCGGTTTTTGTTTGTGGTGCGTCGTTTAAATTTACTATCCCGATTTTGTATGGGGCGATTGATAGCGGAAAAACCAAACCGTCATTATCACAATTTTGCTCTAGCACCACATTCATGGCGCGGCCTACACCGATACCATATGTTCCCATCCAACAAAAGTCGGGCTTGCCAGTTCTGTCCGTGAACTTAAGGTTCATGGTTTTTGAATAGGCTTGTTCAAGTTGGAAAATGTGCCCAAGTTCCAGGGCGGTTTTTTCCACCAAGGTTGCTGGGTTAATTTTGCCGTATTTTTCTTCTATAATAGCACGTGTCGTTGGGTCGTCCAAAACTTCGCTGTTAATCGCGAAGCCTGTTTTTTCGTTGTACAAAATTTTGTCTACGCCCATGTCAGAAAAAGCAACGATTTCTTCGGACACTTTCCCGCCGAAGTTGTTTATGGCTTGGACAGCAACGGCTTTTAACCCCATTTCGGTAAAGATGTCCAAATAACACTGCCTCATCACTGCGTAGGCTTTTTCCATTTCTTCTTTGCTTTCACTGTAAGAATATCCGTCTTTCATTAAAAACTCTTTCCCACGGGTTAGTCCACCGCGCACGCGAATCTCGTCGCGGAACTTGTGCCCTATTTGATAAACATTGAAATTTAGGTCACGATAACTAGACACATGATTTCGGATTATATCCAGCATGAATTCTTCCGCAGTGGGTGAAAAAAAGTATTCCCCATCGCGCCCTTTGGCATAAAAAGTTGTGTCGGCTTTTTTGTATGCCTCGAAACGACCGCTCTCGACCCACAGGGGTTTGGCTTGTAACAACGGCAACGATACCTCGACGCATCCGCATTTGTCTAGGTGCTTGCGGATTATCGAGGCGGTGTTGTTCATTGCACGCAACATTAATGGCCCAAAACCATACACGCCTGCGGAGTGTCGCTTTAACTGCCCCGATTGGAACATGATTTCGACAGAGCGAAATTCATCCGTGCCACGGGTCTTTGATGTTTTAAATGGTGAGTTCGAAAGTTTCATGTTTTTACTATAGCACACAAAACATTTTGTGGTCAAACCGAATATACAACAAATCGTACAAACGGCATGTCGGGTAGGCGGTCCTCGCATTGATATTTCATGCCTGATTTTTCCATTACACGCGCCGCGGCGTGGTTTCCTTCGGATGTATAAGCAACGGTTTTAATTCCCCGCGCATCGTTGTGCGCAATCAAACCTATTAACATCTCGGTCGCATAGCCTTTCCCCTTAGAGTTGCTGTTAAAAATAAATCCGACTTGGATTGCATCACTCTCGCGTTCTGACAAACCAAGTGTCCCTATGACCTTCCCCGTTTTCAATGCGATTGCGTACTGTAATTTTTGTGATGGGCAAAGAGGGTGCTTTTCACCTTTTGTCCATGCCTCTATAATCGCCTCTGCGTCTTTTTTTGTTTTAATAGGTTTCCAACCGTATGCCTCAATAAATTCATAGATATCGGTGTTTGACAACTCGAATAAATCGGCGGCATCGCCTTTTTGCCAATCGCGGATTTTTAATCTTTTTGTTTCAAACAATGTTTTCATTGCAAAGCAATATAGCACAAAAATACAAATTCCGTCAAAGGGTTTAATTATTTTTCGCAGGTAATCACTTTGAGGTTGCATAGTTCTTGGAAGCCGTGCTTGCCATTGTTTCGACCAAGCCCAGACATCTTTGTTCCACCAAATGGGTTTTGTGGTTGAACATACGACAAATTATTTTGACAAAGCCCACCAGTTTTTAACAAACGACTGGCTTTTTCAAACGTGTTTTTATTGCTTGTGAATATATAGCCGCCAAGACCGTATCTTGTATCGTTTGCCAACTCTATTGCCTGCTCGAATGTCTTGAACGGCATGATGGGCAAAACGGGTCCAAAAACTTCCTCGTTCCAAACCCGCATATCTTTTTTTATGTTTGTTAGGATTGTTGGTTCATAATAATTGCCGTTATCAAGATTTAATTTTTTGCCTCCGCAAATTACTTTTGCACCCTTGTTAATTGCATCGTCAACTTGACTTGCTACCAGTTCAAAATGCCTTTTTGATACCAACGGACCAATATCGGTTTTTGTGTCGGATGGTTTGCCAACAACTTTGCCAGTCACAAGTTTTTTAAGTTTTTCAACAACAATATCAAACTTGCTTTCATGCACAAGTAATCTTTTAAGTGCATCACATGATTGTCCGTTATTCAAAAAGCGATTCTCGTAAATACTGTCCACAATATGGTCAACATCTACGTCGTCAAAAACAATACCAGCGGCCGAGCCACCAAGTTCCATAAGTGCAGGTATAAACTTTTCAGCGGCTTTTTTATACAACAATTGCCCGACCGCGGTAGACCCCGTAAAACAAATCAAGTCTATATCCTGATTAACCAAAATCTCGCCAACTTTGCCATCACCATATATTGTGATAAAAACATCTTTGGGTAAACTTGATTTTTCTATTAAATCCGCAATCAACTTGCCTGTTAAACTTGTGAATTCGCTTGGTTTCATTATGACAGTGTTCCCAGCAATCAAGTTTTGACAGCCTTGCCATACAAACATTCCAAATGGATAATTCCATGGGATTATGCTTGCTACAACACCTTTGGGTTCAAAAACAATTTTGCTTATTTCGCTTTTTGTTTCATTCAAAATTTCATCTTGCAAGCATCTCTCGGCATTGTCTATGTACCATTGTAAATTTTCAAAATAAAAATCAAGTGAACCACGGGCACTTGTTACCCCTTTACCCATTTCTTTTGATATAAGGTTCACAAGTTTATCTTCGTTTGCCTTGAAAACATCAAACATGCTTTTGATATGTTTTATTCTTTCTTTGACCGATAGCGCACCCCAACCAAGTTGCGCTTTTTTGGACTTTTGCACAAGGGTTATTATTTCTTTTTCGGTTGTGATTGTTGTGCTAACGATTTCTTTGTTATTGCTTGGGTCGATTGATACGATTTTTGCCATACACAAGAATACCACAACTCTTGATATTTGTCAAAGTTTTTTGTGTATAGGCATCCACATACGATTAGTTGTAGTTGAAAGTTTTCCGCCATTCTTTAGTGAATTTCCACAGCCTTTTTCCTCGGTAACAGACCAGTCACCCAAACCTTTCGTCTTTGCCAATTCAACCAACATTTCATCTATAATATACCCTTTTCCATTCAAGTATCCAACTGAGTCCCGTCTGACGGTAGATTCCGTGACAAAGTCGTATGCTTTAAAAGATTTTCGATACTCTTTATCATCACCTATGACGTGCCTTCTTTCCATGCACTCTTGCAATTTTTTTATTAAATATGCGCGCTGAGCGTTATAACACTCATCTTCGCCGAATAATTTACCGATATGTTCTAAAAGCAATTCACATCCCTTAACAGACCGAGCACAGTGTACGAAACTGTCCCAATCGACTTGGGCAGGTATGCTGTTGCTATCTTTACCAACACAACGGCGTGCTATGGCATACCTAAAACCCATTCTACTTGCGATTGATTTTTCCAAAAGACTTTCCACCAGCGATTGAAGAATCTTACTCTCGTCACTTGCACAAGCCGAAAGTGCATCATTATAAAATTTATGAAATGCATCCCTCTCTTCTCCATATAAATCCATCATGTTAATATAACACAATTCTCACATTTTGTCAATACAACCGCGGGGGAATTTGGAGGCACGGGTGGGATTTGCACCCACGAATACAGGTTTTGCAGACCTGGAGCTTACTACTTGCCGACCGTGCCACAGTAAAGGTTCTTACTCCTTGCAGACAGGCAAGGTGCAACATTGAGAGAACGCGAAATGTTACTACTTGCCGACCGTGCCGAGAGCGCCCTAACTATATCATATTCATTTGCATGTTACAAGTATAATAATTACAATAAAAGATATGGTTGATTTACACACACATACGAATAACAGCGACGGGATGTTGTCGACGCGCGAACTATTGGAACTCGCAAACAAGTCTGGGATTTCTGTTCTTTCGATAACGGACCATAATTCTGTTCAGGCGTACAAAGAACTTGGGGACGTTTATAATGGCAAACTCGTGACAGGGGTAGAGTTAAGTGCTTTTGTTGGTAAACAGTTTGTTGATGTTTTGGGATACGGAATTGATGTTGCCAAAGTGGAAAAAGAGATTAAAAACTATACCCTTTTAAAAACTACCCCGATTTCAAAGCAAGTCACCGAGGATGTGCTTAAAAAACTTGGTATTGATGCGAAGTTAGAACTCTCGGACGTCACACCAAACGGATACACGCATATTGCGGTTGTCAAAAAATATGGAGAGCAAATGATAAAAGTCGACCCGTCATTAAGCCCATTGAATTCTTCCCAGTTTCTTCGCACAAACATGGTAAACCCAAAGTCAAAATGGTTTGTTGACCTGTCGCACGTGTACCCAGAACTTTCCAAAGCGGTCGACATTATCCACAGGTGCGGTGGCTTGGCGTTTCTTGCTCACCCATATCATTACCCCGATGTTGACTATGTTTTAAACTACGCAAAAGATTTTGTTGACGGGATAGAGTGTTTTCACACCACCGCGGACAAAGAGAAAAGAGAGTACCTTGTTAATTTTTGCAAGACAAACAATTTGCTTGTAACAGGCGGAAGTGATTTTCATTTACCGAATGTGCAGCGGCTTGGGTGTCCGTACACACAGGGTTTTGCTGGGTGGATTAAAAATTTACGTATCAATAATAATCGTCTTTTAACCCAAGCAAAAAATCCGCCGAAACATTAAAATGTTTTGCAAATTTTATAACCGATTCTACACTTGGCGAACCCTCACCAGACTCCCATCGACTGATACTTTGTTGGGGCACACCCGTTTGCCGTGCCAATTCGCTCATGGATATGTCGCGGTCTGTTCTCAGTTCATTAAGTCGTTCACAAAATACTTTCATATTAAAATTGTCACACATATTTGGGTAAGTGGTTTGTGCTACACAATTTTAGGTAGATAATATCATATGAAACGCGTGTTGGGTTTTTTGTTTCCGAACTGTACGTGCTTTGTTTGTCTGGGCGAACTTAACGCGACCGACAACGGTTTTATGTGCGTCAAATGCGCCGAGGATTTATCAATCAACACTGAACCCTTAGCCCTCGCCGATACAAAAGCCAAAAAGTTTTTTAAAGCCGCACATTCTGCTTTCGTATACGACGGTTTGATTGTACCTGTTATTTTGCGACTTAAGTACGGTGACAATGCCCAGGTCGCCGAGGGACTCTACCCTTACATGGTTGCGACACTCTTGAAAACCGAGGCTGTTCTTGGGGACTTTGTTTTGGTTCCCGTGCCCCTTTGCAAGAAACGATACAGAAAACGCGGATATAATCAGGCGGAATTACTCGCCAACCACATTGCTGAGGACATGGGTCTAGTGGTCGATACAAATGTTTTGGTCAGAACAAAAAATACTGCCCCTCAAAAACAAATGTCAGTAAAAGAGCGGCAAGAGAACCTCCGCGGTGCATTCGCAGTAAAGGACGATGCCGATGTGCAAGGCAAAAAATTTCTAATCGTGGATGATGTTTTTACAAGCGGAACTACGGTTAATGAATGTGCGCGGGTGCTAAAACAATCTGGGGCAAAAGAGGTTCATGTTATTGTCCTCGCGAGGGTTGTGAACTAATCATAGTTATCCACAATTTGCAGATACTTTTATGTGCAACAAAAATTTTTGACGGGGGCGTTAATCCTGGCGGGGGCGGGCATTTTTTGTCGGCTTTTGGGCGTTGCGATTCGTATCCCACTGACGCACATAGTCGGAAACTTTGGGATGGGGATTTACCAAATGGTTTTCCCGTTGTACGCGCTTTTACTTATTACATCGTCGGCGGGCTTCCCTGTTGCCATTTCGCGCATGATAGCGGCTGGCGAGAACCCAAAACGTATTTTGCTAAACTCGGTGATACTGTTGGGGCTTGTGGGGGCGTTGGTCACTGCGCTATTCATGATTTTGTCCTACCAAATCGCAGGGGCGCAAGGCAACGGTGATGTAGGCGTCATTTATTTGGCGATTGCGCCGAGTGTCTTTTTGGTTTGTATAATATCTGCGTTTCGAGGTTACTTTCAGGGGCTTCAAAATATGGTTCCCACGGCCATTAGCCAGGTCATTGAACAAGTCGTTAAACTTGGGGTTGGTTTGGGGCTTGCTTTTTGGTTTGCGCAATACAGTGTTATTTGGGCGGTGTTTGGGGCGATACTTGGGGTTACGATTTCCGAGGTTGTGGCGCTCTGTTATTTGTTTTTGCACTTTTTGCTCTCGAAACCGCAGGAGCAAAACTTTTCTCAGATTCCGAAAACCGCAGGCTCCTCTATACAAAATAAAGAGGAGCCTCGCACCACGAAATCTTCGAAAAGTCTTGCTCCTGCGATTTCATCAACACGTGTGCCAAAAACGGAGGGCGAGCGGTTTGTGTCGCTTGGCTTGATGTGGAAGATAACAAAAGCCTCGGCTCCCGTGACCTTGATGGCCGCGATTTTTCCGTTGATTTTGGTTTTAGACAGTATGTTTGTTATAAACATGTTGGTGCGCTCTGGCATAGAACACCGTGAAGCCACAAAACTGTTTGGTATTTCTTCGGGGGCGGTTCATACGCTTATAAACCTGCCTGCGATGTTGGGTGTTGCCGTTGCAACTGCGATTGTTCCCACGGTGTCGGCGCTCTTGAAACAAAAGAAAACAAAGGAACTCCGTGACAAGATGTCAGATGCGGTAAACTATACGCTCTTGATATCCGTGTTTTTTGCTATTTTTTATTTTGCGTTTGCAAAAAAAATCATCGACCTACTTTATCACAGCGCGTTTGCGGAATATCCCCACCATTTAGAATTAGCAAGAAACCTGTTGATGATAGAGAGTTTGGTTATTATCTTTTTGCCTATAAGCGCGATATTCACAGCAATGTTACAAGGCGCGGGTAAACCTACAAAGCCCCTTATTGCCCTACTTGTAGGTGGGGCAATCAAAATTGTTGTACAATTTTCGCTTATCGGAACACCTGTTGGAATCTATGCCGTGTCGATTGGGAATGTTTTGTGCTTTGCGGCGGCGTTTGTATTGAACATTATATTTGGACTCCAAGAAATAAAAATTCGCGAAAATGTTTTAAAAACCTTGCCAAAGTTGATATTTATTACAGGGGTTTTTACCCTTGGCACGTTTGCGCTTGCGTCGGTTTTGCCAGACAATCGGTGGTGGGTCGTCTTGGCAGGTGCTTTGTGCACAATTTTGTGGGTCATTTTAATTGCATTTTTTAAACTTGTGCGGTTAAATAAATTACACCCTAAGGAGGTAGTAAAACATGAAACAATCTGAGTTCATAGAAATCTTGGCAAGTCGCACGGATTTGCCAGTAAAGGAAAGTTCAAAAATCGTTGATGACTTTTGGAGCATTATTGTTGAAACACTTAAAAAAGGCGATGAAGTTGTTTTTAAGCACGGCAAGTTTGTGCTTGTGAAAAAGGCAGCACGCGAAGGGCGCAATCCACTCACGGGCGAAACCGTTAAAATTGCGGCAAGTGTTGCTCCAAAATTCAAACCTGGCAAAAAACTTAAAGACGACGTTAAGGCATAGGGTCTTTTTCTATTCTGTATTTTTCGCCTGTCATACGGAACAAACAGGCGTTGACACTGCGGACAATTTCTTTTAGATGTTCGGTGATTATTTTTTGGCGTATTCGCTCGCGTTCTTCTGGACTTATTTGCTCCTGTTTTTTTCTTCCCATAAAACCATACTATAGGACAACAAGCCATATGTCAACACAATAGGACATAAAGTACTATATAATTATGGAAATATTTTCAACAAGATTGAAAGCAGTGCTTGAAAAGCGTGGCTTCTCACAAAGAAAATTTGCATCTGTACTCGATGTTGACCAAACAGCGGTCTGCAAACTTTGCAATGGTCAACGATTACCCTCCGTAACGATGTTATTGCGAATATGCGAATTTCTGGATGTTTCAGCGGATTACTTGTTGGGATTGACCGACGAATTTTAATAAAATGCTCCCGTGACAAATATGACTACACGAAACGAGGTGTAACCTTAGTAAACCACACGAAGTGTGGGAACATATTGTACGGGCGAGGGGGTTTTGACTTCACAAATTCGGTCAATAACAATTACATGGAAAACATAATGAACATGCCAATCGAAACCGAACTGTCCGACCAAGACATTGTGAATTTGTTTATGGGGCTTGTGCGCCTTGTAAAAAGACAACAAGAACAACGAATTGCACAACTTGTGGCGCAACTCGACGAAGTCATAACAAAGGTTTCGGGCAAGTAGTTCGCATGGGGTCTATTTATTAACGTGTTGGTTGATATAGTTTTCAAGCCCAATTTTGCGCTCTGAGGTCGTGCCTGGGCGTTGGGAGAACTTTGTTTTATTTACAAAATCCGAAAAGACCTCTCCCCTGTTTGAAAAAGTATCAAGTGTTTCAATGCCGTGTTTTTTGCACTCGGCAAACATTTGCTTGCTACGGTCAATATTGTGTTGTGCCTTTTCCAAGAGTTTTTCATTGGTAAAATAAAACGTCGGCTCTTTGTCTGTGTCGTTTTTACGAACGGCATCGAACCATTGCCTAGGCGTCGCATTAGGGCAACCCAAAACGACGATTTTGAAAACCTTGGGGTCGAAAAGGTTGCGCGCCTGTTCAAGTGACAGAATACCGCCCTCGATAACAACATTCATGTCGCCATAGCCCAATATTGTTTCGGCATATGTTGAAACAAAGCGCGCGAAACTCTCCTTGCCATTGTCGGTGGATTGCAGGTGCGCAATTTCAAGGTGCGGAAAAACTTCTTGGAACGCGGTCATAAGACAGTCCGTGTGAATCAATATACATTTGTGCTTCTTTGCAACAAGTGTCGCCAAAGTTGTTTTTCCGTTACGACCAGAGCCCAAAATTATCAATCCGTTCATCTGCTCACCCGTCAACCCGTTCGCGTATTGCGCGTTTGACCTTTTGGATTATGTTGTCTATTTTCTTTTTGGGCAGGTCGAAAATCTTGCTGATTTCATCATATGAAAAGCCCTCAATGTACGAATTGAAAATTGCGCGGTCTATGTCTGCGATGTGGGTTGCCAAGATTTGTTTGATTTCGATTAAACTCACGCGTTGGTCCAAAGAATATTCTGCGGACGCGGATTCACTGTCCACATCTTGGCTGGTGTCCCGTTTTTTTCTCAACAAATCAATAAAGCGGTTTTTAATAATGCGCGTGGCATAGGCTTCGATTCTTATATTTTTTGATTCGTCAAAAGTCTGTATAGCCCTCAAGTATGCAATCTGCCCTTCTTGGAACAAATCTTCTTCCTCGTTTTGGCTGTTCGCATATTTCCGCGCCAAAACACGGACAAGCCTCTCATCAATTTTATATTCCGTCACTTGGACTTCCTTTGGCGGTTAATCTCGTACAAAATCATGGCTGTCGCATTCGCGACATTTAGACTATTTATTTTTCCGTACATTGTGATTGAAACGCGCGCGTCGCAAAGTTGCCGTGTCAACTGGCTGACCCCTGTGTTTTCACCCCCCATTACGATTGCGATTGGGCCACTCATGTTTGTTTGAGCCACATCTATCCCGCCTGCTTCTGCGGCAAAAATCCAAAAGCCCTTTTTCTTTAGGTTTTCAATCTCGGTGTTGATGTTGACGACCTTAGAGATGTGCATATGTGTTGTCGCACCCGCGCTGACGCGAATGACAGTTTCGTTGACCGACACACTGCGGTTCTTTGGAATCAAGATACCGTCCACGCCCATGCACTCGGCAGTACGAATTATGTTGCCAAAATTGTGTGGGTCCTCGAGCCCATCCAAAATCAAAATCAGGGGTTGACTCCCCTTTTTGTAGGCGTCATTAACAATCTCGTCAATGGAATAGTATTTATAATCCGTCACGAGCGCAATAAAGCCCTGATGATTTTTTGTCTTTGACATACGGTCAAGTGCCGCCTTGTCCACAAACTGGTACTGAACCCCGCTGTGTTTGATTTTGTTTACAAGACCTTGGTCAGTCGTGCCTTTTAAAATAAAAATCTTGTCAATTGTCGAGTTGCCTATGATGCACTCTGTCACCGCGTTTTTTCCTTCGATTAACATAGCATCAGTATACATATATATTTTTGTGAACACAATTAATATCAAACTAAATTACACAGGCGAAGTTCTTTTAAACAACGAGTTCCGCACCAACGCGCCCCTTGACATAACTTGGTTTCCGAACACCGACCTTTTCATTGACACGGGTTTTGAAAAAATCACGGTGAACGAACAAGCCGACGCGGTGATAACACCAAAAGTTCCGACCTCCGAATTGGAAGAAATCCCGTGCAAGAGTTTGCGCCTTGTAAAAAACAATGTGGCGCGGTATTTAATTGTTGATGAAAAGTTTGCGTACAAGTTACCGACGGAGTGAGCATTAAAATTTATCTGTGCGCCCCAACAAATAATCCGTCGACACGTCCAATAATTCACTTATGCGCGCAACCATTACGGCGGAGGGCATACGCTTGCCGTTACAATATTGCCAAACTGTCGGTTGTTGCACACCAAGCATTGTCGCAAATTTATTTTGCGATATATCATGCTTGTCCAAGACACTTTGAAGGCGTTGTGCAAAGATTTCCACACTCACATATTACAGTATGCTATAAGTACTTGACTTATAGACATTTGTTATGATAGCGTATTGTTATGGAAACAAAAGATAAAGAGCAAACAGTTGCAGACGAGTTCAGCGAAGAAAAAAGAAAAGCCGCAAGGCAAAACATAATCGTAGGACACCTAGAATTAATAGTGCAAAACGTAAACGTTTGTTTGTCGCGAATAACAGGCGACAAGTTCGTAAAAGAGAAAAAGGAATAGTCTATTTTCGTCTTGCCGTGTATAGCCACCTAAAATAAATCGCCCACACGGAGATAAAAGACAAAACAAATATTACAACCAACGCGGTTTCGTGAATAAACAAAGCCAAAACGCTTAACATCATGAGTGCCAAAAACTCGGTAAAGCACAACACCATTTCTTTTGACGTTGTGAATATAATCGGGTCGGTGGACTCAGTTGTTGCTTTTTGAACCAAAACGTTTACGGAGGTGTCATGGATTCGTGCCGTAAACACCAACCAAATTCTGCCGAACGTTACAAGCCATATCGTAAAGTTCACAAATGCCAAAATCAAAGATGCCGTAGACCTTAATATTGTAGAAAACAAAAAGGCTTTTCGCCCGTACTTGTCTTTGCTCCGACCAAAAATATATATTGCAATTATCTCAACAATTGCCGCCGCAATGACAATGTACGCGACTGTGGCTATGTCGCCAACCAAAAGATAAATAAAAAGCGCGATGATTGCACCCTCAATTATCGGGAAGGCTTGGAGCGACATTTGCGGTATATACCTTGAAAAAGATTTATCAAAAAAGTTTTTGTACGGTTCACGCAGTTTGTATTTTCGGGTGGGCTCTTGTTTTCTCATAAGAAAATATATTGGGACAATTGTCGCCAGCAAAATAACAATCATAAAGATATAAAGCGCAAAAGCATAATCCATTAACAACCCAACAAGAAGCGACGCGGGAATGATGCTTAGTGACGATACTATCATTATTTTTGCATTTGTCCGCCCCCTTGTTTTGTCGTCTATGAACGTCGCTTTGACCATGTGACCTATGGGGTGGTTTATCCCGCCCGCCAAAGCCAAAAATATAAACGAAAGTACAAATGTCACAGCACTAAAATCACCCAATAAAAGTAATAGGCTCCCTACGGCAAGTGATGCGTTGCCAATGGCGTGGCTCCAGACAAATCCAATCCGTGAAACAAGAAATGGACTAAGCGGAGAGAGCAAACCCATGAGCCCGAACATTAACCCAATGAACAAGAGTATAAAAGATACATCAAACCCCAATCTGTACAAGAGCACGGCCGAAAACACAGAGGTGACGTTCTTTCCTGTGCGCATTAAAAATGTGTGTAAATACAAAAGTGCGTGATTTTTGTTCAAGGCGACCTCAAAGCAAAATCTTGGATATTGTATAAAGGTCGGTTGATTTCTCGCGCCCCGTGAGTTCCACCCTCACAGCCTGCGTGAACTCGCGCACGTTTTTAAAGCCAAAATCTGTTGCCTTTTCTTTCACAAGCGGAAACCACGTATCTTTGTCCGAAACCCCGCTGATGAGTTCGGCATATTTTTTTAACAAAGGCGTCATTTTTACGGGCTTGAACAAATAATCAAACTCGGTCAAAATTTCGCTGTACTTGCAAATGTCTTTTCGCGGTCTTTCGGTTCCTCGGTCAATCGCCAAAAGGGTAAACACGTTTTTGTATTGTTCTTCGCTTAATTTATCCCCAAAGTGGTTTCGCACCTCGGGTTCAAGTTCTTTCATCGTCATCTCGGCGATAATATTTCGTGCAATAGAATCCAACTTGTCGCGGTCAAACAATGGGCTGTTGGAACCAATTTTTTCACTGCGAAAGTTGAACTTGCGCCAATCGACATTTGGATTTTGCTCTCTCCAAATTTCGTAGTCCGTATTGTATATCGTCAAAAGATATTCAATAACCGCACGGGTCGGATAACCCTCGGTCAAAAAGTTTTCAACAAGGGCTTCTCGGTCTTTGCGTTTAGAGAGTTTTCGCTTGTTCCCATTGTCCAATATACAAATTACAGGGATGTGGCAATACTTCCACGCGGTAGGAATTGTTTTTTTAAAAACATCTTTGTTGTAAACGGCGTTGTAGAGTTGAATATGCTCGTTCGTTGAGGCAATCCATTCCTCCCCGCGCACCGCAACGGTTGTTCCCATTTCGGTGTCGTCGATAATGTGACCGAGGCTATACGGCGGCAAACCGTTTGATTTCAAAATTACAGGGTCGCGGTCAATCGCAGGCAAAGACATTGCCCCCCGCGCCATATCATCCCACTTGATTGGTTCTTTGTTTTGTGGCGCCCTCAAACGAATCGCCCCGTCGTCGTGATAGGCCAAATTTCTTTTAACCAAATCCTCGGCGACTTTTTTGTATATGTCACCACGCTCTGATTGTCTTAAAATATTCTTTGGGTTGTCAAAAACAATACCAAATTTACCAAGCCCCTCAAGCAAACGCTTCTCCGCACCCTCGATTGTTCGGGCGGTGTCTGTGTCATCAATGCGGATTAAAAACTTGCCGCCCGAGGCCTTAGCCATCATGTAATTAACCAACGCCATCCCAAGCGTCCCTATATGCAATTCCCCAGTCGGGCTTGGTGCGATACGGAAAACTTGTTTAGCCATAAAAAACCCCGTCGCTATGCGACACCCCCTTTAATAAGGGGGAATTTTTTAACAGAGCCATTCCCCTTTTCGTAAAGGGGGTCACCGAGTTGTCGCCGACAGAGCGGTTTGGATAGGGGGTTTTATTTTCTAATCTCATTTCAAAATTCTCCTTTATTACATCGGCAATTTTTCTGCCCTAAGTGCATTGACCTGCGTAATAGCCTCGTTCGTAGCCGCAATAATCAAATCCTCTAGCATCTCGACATCATCGGGGTCGACAACATTTTTGTCAATTTTCATGTTGACGACTTCGTAAGCACCGCTCATTTCAATGGTGACCATTCCGCCACCTGCTGTTGCCTCAACACTGGTTTCCGCCAACTCCTCTTTTGCGCGCTCAATTTGCGCCTGTGCTTCTTTTGCCTGCTTCATCATTTGCTGCATGTTCATGCCGCCCATTCCGCCAAAGTTTTTCATTCCCCCTCCTTATATACAAAGCGTGACTTTACATCCGCCCCAAGAAATGTTTTTGCTTTTTCCGCCAACCAATCCATAGCCTTGTTAAGTTCTTCTTCCGACCCAAAAACATCCTCGAAAACAATAACGGCGTTTTTTGTGTTTTCGGTGAGTTTTGTAATATCACTCTCTCTATAATTAAAATTCCTGCACACGACTATATCGCCGCTTTTGTAAATGACTTCGCCATTGTTTGGATTTTCAACACCACCTCCAAGTGGCAAAAACTCCTCGGTCCCCTCCGCTATTGTTAATTCAAGCGGTGCTTTCATCATATCCGTGTCCTCGCCCCCTGCAGGGAGTTCGAACCTAAGCGACGCCAAATTATATAAATCCACCAAAGCATTGATTCGATACAAACCCTTTCCGCCGACAATGCGCCTAATAAGTGCCTCGATTGAAGAGCGTGCTTTTTTCTCGCCGAACTTTTTGTATATCTCCCGCCAAGATTTAACCAATGGATATTCCGCCAACTCGACCCCGTCAAACTTTTTAGCAAGGTCTTTTGTTATCAAAGCCAATTCCGTATCAAAGAACTTGCCGACATCCGCCTTGTTGTTTATACCCGATAATTCAAGTACGCCGATTTTCATGGTCGGTGCGATTTCAAAAACTTTTGCGTTTATACTGAATTTCATAAAATATTATACCTCAACAAAAAGCCTATCACCAAACAAATTGCCAAGTTTTTGCTCCATAGTTATATGCGCATTTTTGGACTTTGGACGGTAGTGAATTTTAACTTTGTCCGAATCAAACACCGCCTGGTTCTTAACCAACATATCGTACGTAGATTTGACCTCTACATATATGTTAATTGCGTCGTGTGTAAACGTAACATCGAGGTTACTTATAACCGACAAAATTACTTCCTCGCTCGCATCTCTTAGGCGTTTAAGGATTTGCGCCCAATCACTTCGCGTTTCCATCTATGCCTGCCACCAAACACGTGTTTTCAAAACTCGCACGCGGGTCAACCGAGTTTTTAATTGATAACTCCAATTCACTGAACGAACGAAATATTGCCATATAGTCCTCACCCTTGATAATCCGTTGTTTAATTTGCTCCAACATATTTCGGACAAGCAACCCTGCATTAACACCGCGTTCAAAAATCTTTCCGCAAGTTTCAATAATCTTTTTAAAGTCGCACTTTTTTACCGAATCAAGAAGTGCGTTCAAAACCTCAGGCGGTACCGACCCCAAAACCATCGCAACGGTGCTCCCCGTTATTTGCGACCCGTTTGCAAAACTTGATATTGTTTCAAGAAAAGACAACGCGTCACGATATGCCCCCGCGGCGGCCGTTGAAATCAGTGCGATAGATTCTTTGTCAATCAAAATGTTTTCTTTTTTTGTAACGCGCTCTAAGAGTTTCGCCACATCTTTTTCGCTGGCTGAACGAAAGTCAAACCTTAGACACCTGCTTTGCACCGTCGGTAAAATTTTGTGAGGTTCGGTTGTACACAAGATAAAAATAACGTGTGACGGGGTTTCCTCCAATGTTTTCAAAAAAGCATTAAACGCCGCCCCTGAAAACATATGAACTTCGTCAATGATATAGATTTTGTACTTGCCGCGAACAGGCGGGTATTTTACTTTGTCGGTGATATCCCGAACATCTTGGACAGAGTTATTGCTTGCTGCGTCAATTTCAAAGATATCAAGAACGTCTGTGAGTTCACTCGCAAAAATCTTGGCTGTTGTTGTTTTTCCTGTTCCGCGACTCCCGCAAAAAAGATATGCGTGCGAAACTTTGTTCCCCTGAATTTGGTTGTGCAAAATTTTAACTATGTAATCTTGCCCAATCATGTCCCCAAATTTCTGCGGACGGTATTTTCGGTAGAGTGATGTTGTGCTCATAAAAAACAGTATCAGAAATTCACGTGGAAAGCAAGTATATACGCAAAGACTGTGAAAACCGATAAAATTTCAAAGATTGGGGCGTATTTGTTTTTGAAAACTCCGTGCGTGAATATGTGGATAACCGCTATGCCAAGCGCCAGAAAAAACACCAAGCCTATTGCCCACAGAAATTGGTACAGCACGAAGTTCATACTATAATAGTATTAAAATAATTATTTGAACATGTTTTTAATACTGAAATTTTTGGAAACCGTGTTTGTGAATTTAATAGAATCTATGGTTCCAGTAATAATGAGTTGTTCTTCTTTTATATCAAGGTGTTCGACGGATAGGTTGGAACCAGATATAACAACACCTGTTTCACCCAAAGAGGCAACGACCATGTTCGGTTCCGTTGATTTGACTTTTTTGATTCCAGTAAGCGAGAGTTCTTTTCTGTTAGTTAATGTTAGGTTTGATTGAGAGTTGTCCATATAGATATATATGTTATTATATAGTATTAGTTTAATTAGGGGTGTTATACTTGTGGATAAGTGGATAAGTTTGTTATTTAGAACAAAAAATAGTACGCGGCTACTGCCCCAGCCAGTGCTGCGACAACACCGAAGATTAAAAAACCGATTTTTCTGAAACTCACAGGGTACTTACCCACAATTTTTCCACTTGTTCCGTTGACGTAGAAGTTGTAGGTCTTTCCGCGGTACTTGTAATGCGCGATATATATTGGCAACAAAATATAGTTGAACTTCTTTTTGTTAAACGAAAGATTGATAGAAAGAGTTTGCACAAGGTCAGCGTGGTGGTTTCGAACAACATCGCGTCGGATGTCACGCTTGATTTTTTCGGTGAATTCCTTGAAACAATCTTCCAAAAGACGTGAATAGTGCTCTGTCGGAATCCCTGCGAGATAGTCGGTCCTATAAGGTTGTACCTCGCCCAAAGAAAAAGGGTTTAGGGTTTTAAAGTTGATTGGGGAAATACTTTTTGAACTTTGGATTAGATAGTCTGTATAGTGGCGTCGTAAAACCCCATTGACGCGAAAGTACCTTATAACGCTTGATGTGATGATTTGGCCATGACGGTTGCGTGTTTGTCGCATAACGCGCCGTCCAAGGGTTCCATCGTAAAAGCCATCTGCTTCCGCCGAAAAAGACCATGAAGGAATATAGATTGGGTTAAGTCGTTCCCTTACGTCTGTGCGTTTGAAAACACCTGGGGCGAAAGGGCGGCTTTTCATCCAGTTTGCAAACATTTGATGGATTTGGGCTTTGTCCAATGTAAATGGTATAATCCCGTCAGGTTGTATTCCGCATAAATCTTCAGTAGCAACAACAGATGTGTTTCCGCAAAAATTACAAATTTTGTTAATCGCGGTTCGGTCCAAAACTTCGGTAGAGCCACAGCCTTGGCACCGCACAACCGTCCCATCTGTGCGCAATGTGTGGGTGCGCATAATTTCGTCCGTGAGTTCACGCCTCCAAATAGCATCATCATTGTCGATAAGTTTGACCGTTTGGCAATGTCCGCAAGCCAAAACTCCGTATTCAATGTCGAACTTCATCTGAGAGCCGCAAGACCCGCATTGGTGGGTGGAAACACTTGTGGTTTCGACCTCGTTAAAGTTCTCAGAGTTTTGTTCCATATTGTTTCTCCAAAATATCTTTGATTTTACAAACGGTGTCCTCTAGGGTCGTGTTGTTTTCAATAATGTGGTCGGATTCGTTTTTGAATTTACTCCGTGATTCATATGTCAAAAGGCGTTCTTCAACGGTCTTGTCGCCAATAGCGATAAGTCTTTGACGCAAAACTTCGGTATCAACGGTGATGAAAAAAGCAACGACCAAGTCTTTAAAGATTTTTCTCAAAACACGAATGCCATAAATATCTGTGGTGACAATGGCGATTTGGTTGTTTTGGGAGATGATGTTGTCGATTACTTTTTTACTCATCCCCCTATAGGTTCCATGGAACTCGGATTGTTCTATGATTTCACCGCTCTCCCTCTTTTTGAAAAAGGTTTCATTATCGGTAAAAAAATAATCCACGCCCTCAACTTCACCTGGGCGCATGGGGCGCGTACAGAAATTAACAATTTTTTTTGTCTTTGGACACGTCGCCAAAATAGTGCGAATAAGCGCGTCTTTGCCTACCCCGCGCGGCCCGTCGAGAACGATAATCTTAATCATTATACGGAATCACATGAAAGTGCAAATGGAAAACTTCCTGGAGCGGTGCACCCGTGTTTTGTACGACTTTTATTGCTTTTGCTCCGCCCGTTTTAAGGTTACGCGTAACCAAACGGACGGCGTTCATAACATGAAGAAGTGTGTCCTGGTCACAATCCAAAAGGTTTTCGCAATGCTTTTTTGGAATAACAATAGTATGCCCAGGGCGTTCTGGCGCGATGTCCAAGATTGCCATTGTGTATTCATCGTCATAGATAATTTTGCTGGGTAAACTGCCTTCGGCAATCCTACAGAATATGCAATTTGACATAACTTTCAATCTCCTTTGTTTTGATTCTTTCTTGCTTCATCGTGTCGCGGTGGCGGATGGTAACACTTTTGCCCTTAACAGAGTCAAAATCCACGGTGATACAAAAAGGTGTTCCAATCTCGTCTTGTCGGCGATAGCGTTTGCCGATGCTCGCGGTATCGTCGTAGGTACAGGCAAAGTGCTTTGACAACTCGCGACACAGTTCGTAGGCCTGTTCGCCCTGCTCCTTTTTTTGGAGGGGCAAAACCGCAACTTTGTACGGAGCAATCCGCGGATGTAATTTTAAAACTACACGGGTGTCGTCGTCAACTTTTTCTTCGTGATACGCGTCATGCAAACAAACAAGCACCGAACGATTAAGCCCCTGCGAAGATTCAATTACCGTAGGAACAAACTTTTCGTTCGTCACAGGGTCGGTGTATTCAAGGGATTTTTTGCTGTGGTTGATGTGTTGTGTCAAATCAAACTCGCTTCGGTGGTGTGTTCCCGCCAATTCTCCCCAGCCAAATGAAAAATTATAATCAATGTCGCACGCCATCTTTGCATAGTGGCACAAAGTTTCGTGGTCTTTGAACCTAAGGTTTTTTTCGTTAATACCCAAAACTTTGGTGTTAAACTCCCAAGCGAGTTTCTTGTAATCCTCATAGAATTTCTTGGCGTCTTTTGCGTGACAAAACTGTTGATGCTCCATTTGTTCAAACTCGATAGTTCTAAAAATAAAGTTCCCTGGTGTTATTTCGTTTCTGAATGCTTTACCAACTTGCCCAATCCCAAAAGGGATTTTCATGCGCATAGAGCGTTGAACATTCGTGAAATTAACAAACTGGTTCTGCGCGGTTTCTGGTCGGAGGTAAACAGTATCTTCTTGCCCCTCGACGACTCCGCGATTTGTTTTGAACATAAGGTTAAACTGGCGGATTTTTGTCCAATCGGTTTTTCCACAAGTCGGACATTTGACCTTGTTGTCATCAATCCATTTTTCAAGCCACTCGTTCGGCTTAAAATCCGCGCTCACTTTACCTTTGCTGTGCTTTTCTATCAGGTGGTCTGCGCGATGTCGGGTTTTACAAGATTTACAATCAATAAGCGGGTCATTAAAACCATCAACGTGACCCGAGGCTTTCCAAACTGCCGAGTTCATTAAAATACCGCCGTCAAGTCCAACACTTGTTGGGTTTTGCTGGACAAAAAATTTCCACCATTCGCGTTTGATGTTTTCTTTTAACTCGGCACCAAGGGGTCCAAAGTCCCACGTGTTTGCAAGTCCGCCATAAATTTCACTGCCAGGGAAAACAAAGCCACGGCTTTTGCAAAGTGCTGTGATTTTTTCAATCGTAGTCATGTAACCATTGTACACCAATTATTGCGGAGGAACAACAATATTCACGCGAAAATTTGGGTTCATTACAAACTCTTGGTCGTTAAAGTTTACCGCAATTCGGAAGTTTATTACAAACGTTTGTTCCTCCGTAGTTCGTCCTGCCCCTTGCACCAAGATAAGACCCGTGCTCCCGACCTCGGGGTTTATGCACTCGGCAAACAGACCTATTGGAACTGTGGGGAGACCAAGTTCTGTGATTGAAAAGCGATTATACTCGTATCGATACTCCTCGCCGATGCGCTCCCTGCGAATAGAGTCAAATACGACCTGCCCGAAAATTTTGAATTGGATACGTGCGCGATATCTGATGTCATTGCCCAGCGGGGTTTGTGTGTTTACAAACTCCTCGTGACGGATGACGGATGCGGGAACCCACGCGTCAGGTGAACCAGGGTTTCTTTCAAGCCTTGCTGTAAATTGAGTTGCGTGCTCTGTCAAAACAATTCGGACAAAGATAAACCTTGTAGGCATATTCCCGCACTCGACGGCTATGACAATGCGGTCTACGTCGCGGTCTGGTTCGGGGCTGTGAAACTCAAACATTCCGCCGACGGGGTTTAATTCTATGTATGTAGACCCCCCAGACATAATGGTTTCATCACGAATTGTTATAAGGTGCGACCCCGTGGACAAGCGAACTTGTGCGGTTTGAACAAAAGGTATCGTGTTTATACGAAGAGGGGTTTTTAGGTCTGTGACGGTTAGGTGCCACCCAAAAAAGTTTCCTCCACCGTCTGCGTCAACGACTGTGCCTTGGTGTACGTTTTGAGCGATGACCTCGATGTTTTGAATATTTGGTGAAGCCGCACCCGAGGCCGTCATTCCGATACCAACAAAAAATATCAACGCAAAAACAAGGGACAACCCCCACCCGACGAGTTTACCCCGTCGGCTGTTCCCGAATTCAAGAAGCCTATCCATTTTCCCCATGTATGTTCTTAGTATGTACCAAACTGGTGTCATTTAGCAACAAAAATCGACACATGTTTTACGTTCTTGTGGTTGGGAATTGTATTATTTTTGGTCCGCCTTCAAGGTCGCCAACTTTGTTAAGTTTTTGGTCGGCATCAACCTCCTGTGCGTTTGCCTGGATTTGTGCCACGACGTGTTTAAGCCCCTCTCCGAACAACGCTAGAGCATCAACCATGCCCTTAATCCACGCTAAACTTAAATCAGTGGGACTATCCAGCATCGCGTCGCCAAAATCTGTCATACTCTCAACTACATCAATAAATGCAGTTTCACAACGTGCCGCCTGAGGGTTTGCGGACTTCTTTTTCTTTAATTCCTCAATTACTTCTCTTAATTCTTTCATTACATCAATCATAGCACATATAAATAGAAATGTCAACAAATGTCAAAACAAGGACAAAGTTTTTGTACGGGGTCGGGGCTTTCGGTTACGGGAGCATTGGACAAACCACAAGTTCTTTCCTCATGTTTTTTGGCACAGGTGTTTTGGGAATCCCAGGGACCCTTATGGGAATCGCAATTGGGATAAGCACCGTTTGGGATGCAACAACAGACCCTATTGTAGGCCACCTATCGGACAACACAAAAAGCCGACGATTCGGCAAACGTCACGGGTGGATACTTTTTGCGGGCATAGCGGTTGCGGTTGCAAACCTATTGTTGTGGTCTATCCCAAGTGGTCTTGGGATAAACGCAAAGTTTTGGCTCTTGTTCATTATGCTTTTATTAATGGAAACGTTTAACACGTGTTATTCCACACCGTATAGCGCGCTGGGCTTGGATTTGTCGCGGTCATACGATGACAGAACCGCGGTGCAAAACTTTCGCGCGGCATTTTCGTTTTCAAGTCTTTTGGTTCCGTCATTACTTATGTTGGTATTTTTGCGCGACCCGTCGCTGCCTGGGGGGTACATGGGGATTGCGTGGGTGACGAGTACGCTTTGCATACTTTGCGCGGTCATATGTTTTATCGGGACACGTCGGGCGCTTTCATCGGATGACTTTTTAGAGAGTCCAAAGCCATCTGACTCCGCGCGCGCTAAGAAGGGTGGGCTCTCGAGCATATTCGGCGAGTTCTTCGGTGTGATGAAACAAAAAAATGTTGCGCTCTTGATTTTTGGGTATGCCGTGAGTTTATCGGCGGGGGCGTTTATCACGAGTTTGGGGCTCCACGTGTTTACGTATACATTTGGTTTTTCAACAACACAGATTCCGATTATTATGGTATCGCTGATTGTGGGTATTGTCGGGGGACAACCGTTTTGGTACAGGTTTAGCAAACGAACAGACAAAAAGACCGCACTACTCACTGCCCTTGGGTTGTTGTGTGTGTGCATGGTTGTGTTCTCTGCACTCTTGGCATTTCGCGAAGTCATTCCTATCGGCGCACTCATGTTCTATATATGTTCTACGATATTTTTGTCGGGGGTTGGCTCGGGGTGTTTGTATTCTATACCCATCAGTATGTACGCCGACTGTGTCGACAAAAGACGCACAGAAACAGGAATTGACAACGCGGGCAAGAGCGCAGGGTTTCTGACTTTTTGCACAAAGATATCCAACGCACTGATTTTGTTTATCATTGGGTTGAGCCTCGATATCATCGGCTTTAACGGAGCAAATGCAACACAACCCTACAACGTACAAAATTGGTTAGGGATAGTTCTTGTGACAGGTGTGGTTACGGCGAGTGTCATCGCGATGTTGATATACTCGCGCTATGATTTCAAAAAAGAGGACTTTAATTAAGTTGCCAAAGTTCCCCGCGACCATTTAAAGTAACCTGTGGAGTTTTTTCAAATACACGTTGCCCTGTGGATATTTATTGTCGCTCAAGTGTTCGGCTTTGTTTATGTCGGGATACAGTTTACGGCAAAGCAATTCAAAGACAAGTCCACAACGCTGAAACTATATGCGGTTGGAAATATTTTTTCGATTATCTCGAATGCAATGCTTTTGAATTGGGTGCTTGTCGGGGGCAAGTGTGTTTCCTTTTTCAAAAACCTTTCGTTCTCTTGGCTACAGAAAAACCGCGAGCGCGTGGGCAAAATCCTCTCCGTCGGTATGTTATTGTTTTTTATCTCTGCGGTTTTTATTGTCGGAATTTTTACTTGGGATGGGCTGTGGTTTAATTGGATTCTGATGTTCATGCTAAGCGTTTCATATTTTGGCGAATGGCACCGAAACATTCACCTCCTGCGCATAGGGTCGTTTTTATACCTTTGTGCGGTGTTTGTAAATGCCCTGATGTTTGCAAACTTTGCCGATATGGTAAAGTGCATCGTTTCCACAATCGCGATAATCGTCTTTTATATAAGGTTTTTTAGAAATAGGGGTTGCAATCCGTCAAATGAGTGTGATACAATAGTGCATGAGAGTAGATAAAGAAACACTTGATAAATACCAAAGTATTATCAAAATGGGCAAAGAATCAGATGCCGTAGAAAAATATCTGGGTAGCGATAAAATGTTAGAGAAACTTGTTGATGGTGTGATAGGAGCAAGCCTTCAAAGAAACACCATGGGATGGAAATTATATGCAATTGCACGTGTGGCATTTCCAGGGGCACCCGAAGAAGAAATAGCACAACAAGTCGAAGATTCAACCGTGAACAATCTATTGCATAATATGATGGAATTGCCGTTTATCGAGAAATTGGGCGATATGTATGGGCATGAAAAAATCAATGCGATAAAGCAAAATTTAATAGTAAAAGAGTTTAGTAGTGTTGCAAACATGCGCCTGGGTGCAGTGTATAAATTTCATCATAATAGACATGATGCCCCAGACCCAGAAAAGTACGTCAAGACCGTTATTGACATCCACACCATGTATGAGGTGGATGAATATGGTAGGATTGATGCCGTTTGCGACAGTGAGAAGTTACGCTTGCAGATGGTTGAAATCACCGATTTGTTCAAGGAAGAATATGAAAAAGATATTATGGATTTCATCGAAGTCAGAAACAACAAGTTCGAGCCAATTTTGGTTGAGATAAACAAAGAGCAAAAATTGCGCGCACCAAAAGATGGTGTCACACCAGCGAGTTCGTTAATCGCCGTTGACGCAGATACTGTTGGCGAACCAGCAGAATAAATTGGTGCTTAATGACGGTCTGAGTCAGGTAAACTTTGCGACTTTGGTCCGGGAGGATTTCCCCGCCTCTTACAGTTTGTTACCGCCCTGCCCTTTCGGTTTAAAAGAAACTTAGTACCCTTTCGGACACTCGCCCGGACTACCACTTAGCCTGCACCTTAATCTCTGAACCAGCGGTGTTGCCACCTCAGCCTAGAGGTTTTCCCTTTATTACTCTTACGAGCAACTAGGATACTGCACCGTCACCAAGCGATTATAGTATATGCCTATTTGCAAAAAATGTCTACACCATTTGACGTCCCGAATTTAATGAAGTATTATAGTTCTATGGAAGAAAAGTTCGACCCAACTGACATGCGTTCTACCCCCCCCAGAAAATGAAAAGGGCGGGGAATATTTAGGATACGGCGAGGACGACCACGACTATGGTGGTGGCCTTGCTATTGATGACGAGTACCAGGGCGACAGCAATGATGTGGACGATGAAAACGAATACGGTGGTGGCGATGATTTTAGCGGGAGGCGCGATTTTATCGACTCGATGACTGGTCGCGACGGAGATGCGACTGGTAATAACTCGGGCAATGAATTGGAGAACTATGCAGCATCGCAGATGTCGGACTTCGACGACCTTGGCGTTGGTGCGCGCGGTGGGGGTGTACCAAAACCCTCGGTAAAACAGCAAGCAAAAGAGATGAAAAACCCGCATGAGGCTTTGATTGACTTGATAAAAAAACTTGACCCGTTTGCTTTTGTAAACAGGTTTTGGCGCAAGATACAATATATGCCAGGCATTAGCAAACTTTGCAGGCAACTGGACAAAATTGTTTTTAAACTGGTGGCACCCAAAATCACGTTTTGGGGTGTAGCAGGACTTTTCATACTTTCTCTTGGCAAGTTCGTTTTCAGAACAGTCGAGGCATTGCTGGATTTAATGAGTAATGCTTTTCAAAAGATATTCGATATAATAAAGTTTGTAATAAATGTTGTTTTTAAACTCCCAATTGTGAAAACCATAGTCAACAAAATTAAGGAGTTATACATTAAGACACTAAAGAAAATCGCAGACAAAGCCAAAGCAGCAGCCGAAAAGGCCACCGCGGGAGTCAGAAAAGTTGCTGATGCCGCAAGGAGTGCCGTCGCCGTCGCGGACAGAATAAACAGAATACGACAAGGAAATATTTTACAAAACAAGGAAACAAAGCAAATGAAAGAGAAAAAGGGTGGTGGGTAAAAAGTTTTTATCAACCATGTGCGTGGTCGGAGTTATCAATTTGTTTCTGTAAATCATTCATAGCGTTTCTTAGACCCAACAACGCGGCCTTGACCTCGTCCTCATCGAACTTGTTTTGGTTTGGGATTTTGGAAAGATATTCCGACCGACCAGTGCGCTCGAAGTTCGCCGACGCGTCGTAGTAACCGACTTTTGTCGCGTTTTGTGAACCACCAGTGTGTTCAGACCTAATTTCTGTCAAACGACTTTGCAAAGATTCATACTGGCGCTTCATATCGTCTTGTTCTCGCCTAAGTTCCGCGACCGTGCGCACAAGGGATTCATCACGGTGCGACCTAACTGAAGTTGATGTTGTGGTCGTAGTTGATTTTGGTTGACTCGTCACAGTGTGCTCAACAACACTGTAGCCTGTCCGCACGTGCGGTTCCTCGTTCACGGTTTTTCTAAGTGCATCCATGCGACGTTGCAAGTCATCCATTTGCGCAGCCGTGCGCTCGATTTTTGCAGGCGCTTCACCAAGCGGTGCCGAAGAATAATTTGAATATCTGTCGCTGTCTGCTGTGCGCTCGGCTTTTTGTCGTTGTCGTTCAATTTTTGCGCCAAGAGCCTCAATACGGTCTTGCTTGTCAAAATCGTCTGCTTTCTTGTCTGGTTTTTTCACGGAACTCTTGACCTTAGACGGCTGAACCGCCAAAGTTCTTGCTTTACCTTTTATTGACTCCTTGCGGATTGGTATCGCGGGCATTGGTGCAGGTTCTGCCCTCAAAAGCGCCCTCCCGCCAACGGGTGCAGGCTCAGGTGTCGATTTTGTAACTGTTTTTGTTTCTTTGACAACAACTTTTTTTACCTTGGGTTCGACTTCTTCGTATTCCTCAACAACTGTAGTTTCAACAACCTTGGGTTCGCGCTTTTTTTCTGGTGTGCGAACTTGTTTTGGTTCAGGAGCCACAGCAAGAACAGGCTTTGAAACACGGTTTGGTTTTTCGGTAACTTCCGCGAATGGGTCGCTACACTCTGCCAGAACAGGTTGTTTTTTTACGGGCTTTTGCTTTTTGTTCGGGGTACGTTCGCACGCCTCACCGCAACTACATTGACAGTTCAATCTGTCGAACATTCTAAAAAGAACTTCAAACACATAGAACAGCAATAAAAACGTAAACGGAATTGCTACTATATATAAGGAAAGTAATGCAAACGGGACGGCCAAGATACCTGTGTTAAGAAGTGCAAACGCAAACCACAGCCATGCGACGGCAACGGCAACGGCTTTGCGGACTTGCGAGGCGAAACGTCTTTTGAATCGTAAAGACACAATAATCATCACGACGTTAAAAACAAATATTGCGCCAAGAACACTAAATGTTAGTATCAGCAGCAGGTTTGCGCTGTTAATAACATCTCCGATTCGTGCAAGTCCGTTCATAAAACCATTATACACCGAACAACCTCCGAACCGCTTGACGTTCTGCCTCTGTAGCAAATGCAGGGTTAGTGTTAATGGCAGTTCTGAGTTCGTCAGCCGTAGCAATATCATTCGAAATGTTAATTCTTACACCAACATATTCAAGTTCAAGCAAGGCGTCTACACCGAACAGGTCAAGAACTTCGTTTGCATTGCCAACGTCGCCTTCAAGCATGTCAACAATTCGGTCGGCGTCAAGGTCGGCGATAATTGTGATAAATTCAACCTCGGCACCCTTTGCGTCGATAGAAATGCCAGTGCCCTCAAGTTGGTCTTGGATAACCTCCACGATTACTGGGGCGAGGAATTCAGCACCGTCGTTGATGATGTCGCTGATTGTTCCAAGCAAATATGGAATATTGCTAAGGTCAATGTCGTCATCGCCAGACATGATTTCCGCCATCTGCAACATGCTTTGCATCGCGGTAAGTATTGAATACCATTCAATTGGGTTTTCGCTTGGGGTTGAACTCAAGATTTCAACAAGGTCATCAATCATGTTTTGCACACTTTCAGGTGCAATTCCAAGTTCCATATCATCGGCATTAAGCCCAGCAAGTTGGCTCCACAAGATTGTTCTCATGATACGACCGATACTGTCGCTGTTTGTAAGGATGTTAAAGACTTCAACTATACCCTCGTTTCTTTTAGGTTCCAGGTCGTCACGGATAAATTCGAACATATCAGGTGCACTTGCAAGGTCGGAAACGGTAGAGATACTATCAACAAGCGCAACGAACAAATTACCAAAATCGGTTTGTGCGTTTGTCAAAACAAGGTTCGCACGCATATCGGCGCGCGTGTCTTCGCACTCTACATCGTTAATACCAAACATATCAGCGAGCATTGGTTGATAGAAAGGTGCAAGGTCCTCGCTGAACAACGCGCTAACTATATTGAAGTTAAAAATTGTGTTAATAAGACCGCGGAATCTGGCTTCTTGTTCTGTTGTTCCAACAAGATTTCTGGATGCGTCATAAACTGCATCTGTGTCATCAAAGTTATCGAAAATCTCGGAAAGGTCAGACCAAAGTGCGTTCGAACCATATGGTGTATAGAACAAATCCCTAAGAACATTAACGATATTTAGGAGGTCCTCGCTGATTGCTTCAAAAGATGCGATTCTTCCAACAAAGTTGTATCCCGCGTCGAGAACAGGTTGTCTTTCTGAAAGAGGTGCGTTTTCGGAAATGTTTGCCATGTCAAGGAACATTTCGTCGAGCATTCCTTCTTCCCTAAGAATAGGAACAAGTTGGTCACCGAAACCAAGCAACACGCGAACAATAGATATATTAAGTACGCGTTCTACTGTGTTTTCGATAGCATCAAAATCTTCGGCTGACCAACGCTCTGCGCGTGAGGCAAAACCGCTGTCGTCACGGTTGATGTCGTCAACAATCGCTACGACATCCATAACCGTTCGTCCGATATTAACGATATCGCTTTTAACGTGTATGCGTTGGCGACCCTCTGGGGTTCCAACACGAACTGTTGTTAGGTAACGTGCACTTGCGGCACTCATTCCTTGAAAGCCTGTGATTCTGGTGATTACACCGAAAGCACTGTTTTGAATTTGTCGGTTGATGTCTTGCAATTCATAGATGAAATCTTCAAAACCATTTTCGTCGTCAAGGTCCCTGTATGTATAAGCAACCGCAGATGGGATTGCTTCGGAACCTTCAAACGCCGTTCTGTGATTTGCAACCGCGTTAATTGCGTGTATTGTTCCGTTGACTGGGATAAAAAAGAATCCAAAAAACACAAACCCTGTTACAACACCGATACCAACACCAGCCCAGCGGTAACGTTTTTGCGGAATGGTGCGTTGTCCGCTTGCGTCCCTGCCCAATTTTGGTGCAAAGAACCTGCAAAGAACCGCATAGACAATCCAAGAGATTCCACGGAAAACAATCAAGAGTCCAACGAACACCAACAAGTTGGCAAGCGCCCCGCCAAGTGCAACCGCGAAATTGATAAGTTCAGCGGCACCCTCTGTTGTTGCGGCACTCCAATGTTCTTGGACAATCGCGTCCTTGATAAGAGTGCTAAGCGCGCTGGTAACTGGACCTGTAAAAGCGGGTGTTAATAAGAGTGCGATACTAAAGAAAACCATAACCGTGATAAGGCGGATTAGCGAGCGTCGAAACCCCCGAATTGCCCCCCACATCACTCCGAACGCGATGAACAGCATGAACAACCCGAACAGAGATAGCATTATTGTTGAAACCACTTTAACCTCCTTATATAATGCAAGTCTATGCAACTGTACCACAGTTCATAGCATCAAGTCAATTATTTCTTGACGAAATACGATTTCAGGCATATCTTCTATATATATGGCAGAAAAAAAAGCAAGAGTAATAGCGTTTACGAACTGGAAAGGCGGTGTTGGTAAAACCACAACGTGTGTCAATCTTTCAGCCTTTTTGGCGGAGGCAGGCTTGCGTGTTTTGATTGTTGACCTCGACCCGCAGGGAAACGCGTCTTTAGGTTTAGGCGTAACCCCAAGAAAGCACAAGACAATCTATAATTTGCTGTGCGAGGATTGCGAGATTTCCGAGGTCGTGCAATTGACCGCGATGAAAGGGCTTGAGATTATTCCCGCCGATGTTGACTTGGCAGGTGCCGAGGAAGAACTTGTCAGGATGCCAGGGCGCGAGAGAATACTTAAAAACATCATCGACAAAATCGCCCACAACTATGATTATGTTTGTATTGATTGCCCGCCGTCGTTGGGACTTTTGCCTGTTAATGCTTTGACCGCGGCCGATGCGCTCATTATTCCAATTCAGTGCGAGTTCTATGCTATGGAGGGTATCGCCCAACTTATGTACACAATCAAGTTAATAAAAAAACATCTTAACCCGAACCTTTCTATAGATGGTGTTTTGCTGACCATGGAAAATCGTGGGAACTTGACCGAGCAGGTCGCCGCCGAGATTTTGAAATACTTTGGAAAGATTGTTTTTAAAACAAGAATACCAAGGAACATCCGCCTTGCCGAAGCACCAAGCCACGGCAAACCGATTAACCTCTATGACCGCAGGTGTTCGGGCGCGGTTGCGTATTTGAGTTTGGCAAAGGAACTTCTGCAAAGATATAAGTCACTTAAATAGATTAATCTATATCAGATATAAAATTATTATATAACACTAACTATACATCTTCCTCTATAATATACCTTATGAGCAATAACAAAGGTTTAGGCAAAGGTCTTGGGGCGCTGATATCGTTGTTTGACGAGGACATAGAAGAACTCGGTCCAAAAGGTGCGCCTGCATCACCAAAGTCGGGCGGGCAATCCGACCAGGACCCGATTAAGGCAGGTGCGACCGAAATCGCGATTGACCTTATAGACAACAATTCTTCGCAGCCTCGTAGGGTGTTTAATTCGGACGAGTTAGCCGAACTTGAACAAAGTATACGCGCCAACGGGGTTATCCAGCCGATTCTTTTACAACGCGTTGGTTCGCGCTATATGATTGTGGCGGGCGAGCGCAGATGGCGTGCGTCCAAGAATGTGGGTCTTAAAACAATCCCTGCGCTTGTACGTGATTACACGAACAAGCAGGTTGCCGAGATTGCTCTTGTTGAAAACCTTATGCGCAGTGACTTGAATGAAATCGAGGTTGCGCTTGGAATAAAAAAACTTGTTGACGCCCACGGTATGACCCAAGAACAAGTTTCAAAAGTCTTGGGTATCAGCCGAAGTGCGGTTGCTAACTATCTTCGTTATTTGGGGCTCCCGACCGAAGTCCAAAAAATGCTTGAGGCAAACCAAATCTCTGCGGGGCACGCAAAGATTCTTGCAGGTATTGAAAATGTAATACAATGTCTGTCACTCGCGCGTAGTTGTGCATCTGGGATGTCTGTGCGTGAACTTGAAGCGGCCGTTCAAAATGTCAAGGTCAACGCAGGCGCGATAAATCCGAAACTTAGGCAAAGTCTTGAACTTAAACAATTTGAACTTGCGCTCACACATATGTTTGCCACAAAAGTTTCTATCGCGGGTAACGATAGCAAGGGAAAGATTGTAATAGAGTATGCCTCACAAAAAGACCTCGAACGCATCATGAAAAAATGTGGGCAGTAAAAAAATGTTCCACGTGGAACATTTTTGTTTGTAATTAGAAATTCGGAGTGACTCTGTCGAGGATTTGCGCGCGTGCCGTATCGCCGAATGTCGGCAATACATTTTCGACTACAAGATTAAAAATCCAACGCCCAACAGTGCTGCCTTCAAAGAGCCAGTCCACAGAGTTGCCCACGAGCGGGATGACGGACAAGAGGAAAGCCAAGGTGGACAACAAAATCATAAGGCACGCAAATTTTGCTATGCCCAAAAATATGCCCAAAAATTTATCAACGCGGTTTAAAGTTTCATTGTTTTCTTTTGCGCGGCGGATGAACTTTCCGACTATGTGGAAAAATATGCGGAACAGAATGTATACAACCGCACCGCAAATAAAGATTGTCAAAAAGCGACCGCCTGCGCCGCCGAGGATGCCGTCAAAGGTTCCAAAAATTCCAAACCACCTGTCAAGAAGTCCAGCCAGTGGGCTTGCGAGAACGAACGCGACTATGAGGGATACGAACTTTGCCGTGAACCCGACAATCGCGCCCATAAGGCCACGATAATATCCGTAGCCCAAGCAGAACAAGAGCAATATCCCCAGCAGTATGTCCAACACCATATATAGAGTATAGCCCACTCTGTTGTTTCCTCCAACAAGTTTTTGCTATAAAAATGTTCCACGTGGAACAATTATTTTTCCTCCAGCGACCGTGAAGATTCTTGTCCCAGCGGTCGGCTTGTGCCCGAAAGCGTTCGTCGTGATAATTGTTTGCGTTCCTTGGGTGAGGGAGAGGAGTCTTGATTGTCTGGCATTATCCAGTTCGCTGAAAACATCGTCTAGCAAAAGAATCGGCGTACTCCCCGTGATGCGCGTGAACAAATCGAGTTCGGCCAACTTGACGGCAAGGGCAATGGTGCGTTGTTGGCCTTGGCTCGCAAAAGTTCTCGCATCAAGGCCGTCGGTCGTAAACTTTATGTCGTCACGATGCGGCCCAACTGTTGTGGTTCTCAAGCGCAGGTCAGCAGAACGCGCCGAGTGTATAGCCTCAAGCAATCGCTCGCGCCCCATGGGGTTGTCTTTCCTTGCGCTTGCGGCTGGCGATGCATTGCCCGTGGTCTGTGGGGCGTTAGTGCCACCTGCCTTGGTCGGGGTGTGTGCTGGCTCATATTCAAGGGCCAAGTTTTCGCCGTTGCTAAGTTCCTTGTGGATTCTTGATGCTGTCGTTTTTAATTCTTCGCAAAATAATATACGCCTGTCTATTATATATGCACCTGCTTCCGCAAGTTGCTCGTCCCAGATATCGAGCCCCCTCATATCGTCCGTGTTTGGGTTTATTGTTTTTAGGAGCGCATTCCGTTGTTTCAAAATTTTGTTATATCTAAGGAGGTTGTAAAAATAGGTTTTATCAATCTGGCTGATGTCGATGTCCATAAAACGTCGGCGGTCTTGCGGGGATTCCTTTACAAGTTTCAATTCGTCGGGGCAGAAAAAGATACAGGTCTTTGTTCCTATAAGTTGCCCCATCTTTGCGATGGGGATGTTGTTGATTGTTATTTGTTTGCCCGACTTGCCAGGTTGAGTTGATACCAAAACTTCAATTTGGGTTTTAACCGTAGAATCGGTTGCACAAACAATCTTTGTGACCGCACGGGTTTGTCCTATGCGGATGACGTCGCGGTCCTTTGCGCTCTTAAAACCTCGACCAATGCAGGCTATATATATAGATTCCAAAAGGTTGGTCTTGCCTTGTGCGTTTTGCCCGACAAAGACGTTCAACCCTTCGCCCAGTTCGACATAGGTGTCGGCGTGGTTCCGAAAGTTTTTTAGGTGTACCGATTTTATTTTCACACACAATTATAACACTATTCATCTTCTGTGCCAATAATATAACCCGCTGTTACCTTGAAAAAATCACAGAGTTTTCTAAGGGATTCAAGGTCGGGCTCCGACACGCCACGCTCCCAGTTGCTTATGGTTCTATAGTTTACCCCAATTTGTTCCGCCAGTTCTGGCTGTGTCAGGCCGCGTTCCTCGCGCAGTTCTTTGAGTCGAAATTTTCTAATCTTTTCCATAATTATATTAAAACCCAAAAACTGGGAGAAAACACTTGACTCCCAAAAACTGGGATATTAATATATTCAGTGGGAGGGCATTATGGATGAGATAAGAAAGCAGGCGAGGGAAGTTGAAGGTGCGGTCAAGCGACTGGAAAGCATGATGAAAGAAAAATTGGTCAGTCAGGACATTCCGATAAACCTAAAAAAGGTTCTTGATAATATGCAATATTTGCTGGGTTATATAACTTGCATGGAAAACAATGGGGTTAAGTAAATTTTCGCTTGGAATTTTTTTATATATATGATATCGTTATTGTATGAAACTAACATGTGATGGAATTGAGTTGGCCGAAGCAATCGGAATTGTCGGCCGTGCAGTTGGGGCGAAATCAATGAACCCAATTTTGGAGGGCATAAAATTGACTGCCAAAGACGGTCAGTTGATAATTGCGGCCACTGATTTAGAGGTTTACATCCAGCGCACAATCTGCGCCAACATCGAGTCCGAGGGAACAACCGTTGTTCCTGGAAAAATCTTTGGTGATTACGTGGCGAAACTTAAAGAGAGTGTCGTTGAACTTGCCCTTTTGAAAGGCGACCATATGACAATTAAGCATGGTGACAACGTTGGGGACTTTCAATGTATGCTTGCCATTGAATACCCCGACATTGTCAACATTGATAAAAAACCACACTTTTCTATCAAGTCCGAAGCACTTCGCGACTTTATCGCAAAAACACGTGTGAGTGTCGGACAAGACGATAGTCGCCCAGTTTTGAAAGGTGTACTTTGTGAAATCGCGGGCAAGCGTTTGACGGGTGTGTCTTTGGACGGGTTTAGGTTGTCAAAAATTAATAAGACAATCAATAATCATGCCGATGATTTAAAAGTAATTATCCCAGGTCGCAGTTTGGAAGAAATACGAAAACTTGTTGGCGATGATAATGGAGAAGTTTCTATTATAATTGATAACAAGTTTTTCCAAGTCAATATAAACAAAACTATGTTCGCAGGTCGTTTGGTCGACGGCGATTATATAAACTATGCGCAAATTATCCCAGACAGTTTCACAACAAATGTTGTTGTAGAAAAAAGTGCTTTTGAATTTGCGGTAGAGCGTGCAGGTCTTTTGGTCCGCAGCGACAAAGTAAACCTCGTGACAGTCGATGCTTCGGACAAAACCGTTGCGATTACGTCTAATAACGAGATTGGTAAAATCTCGGAAAAGGTCGCCGCAAAAATCGAAGGCCGAGATATCAAGATTTCTTTCAATGCAAAATATCTATATGATGTGTTAAAAGCAATAAACGACGAGTTCATAAAAATCAGTTTCGGTACGGAACTTAGCCCTTGTATCATAGAGTCGGCAAAAAACGGGGACTACTTCTTTTTGGTTCTCCCAGTAAGGATGAGTTAATGCGGCATGGATATCAAAAAAATCTGGGAGGATTCCAAGAAACACATCACGGATAAAGTATCTCAGGTCAGTTTTGACTTGTGGATACGTACCCTTGCTCCTGAGGCTTTTGAGAACGGCGTTTTTATTTTGGCCGCACCAACAACAATGGGCAAAACCCAAGGCATGAACGATAGACACTTTATCCATATAGATGCGGCTATCAAAGCAGTCGCCCCAATTGTAGAGTCCGTGCAAATTATTGATGCCGTCGAACAAGAAGCGCGCCACAAAGTCACAACCGAGATTCACGAAATCCATGAAATCAAAATCAAGGCGGGGCGCAGAAATGCGGACTTGCGTGTTAATGCAAATCAAACTTTTGACAACTTTATTATTGGTAAAAGCAACCAAATCGTTGCCGCCGCCGCTGAGGCTGTTGCAAAAAAACCTGGTAAAGTAGTCAACCCTTTGTTTATCCACGGGGGAACGGGATTGGGGAAAACGCACTTGTTGAATGCAATAGTGAACCACCTTTTGATACAAACGCCCGAGCCAAAAATTGTTTTGGTTACAAGCGAAAAATTCACAAACGACTTTGTTAATACAATGATGAATTCAAAAACAAATCCCGTGGCAACCTTTCGTGAAAAATATCGTGAGGCGGATGTGTTGCTTATCGATGACATACAATTTATCCGCGACAAAAAAGGGACCCAAGAGGAATTTTTCCATACGTTTAACGAACTCATAAATGGGGGCAAACAAGTTGTTTTGACATCCGACCGACACCCTGACGAAATGGCTACCCTCGAGGACCGTATGCGAAGTCGCTTTAAAAGCGGTCTTATTCAAGACATATCAAAACCCGATGTGGAAATGTGGATGGCTATTCTACAAAAAAAGGCTACGGCTGAAAACTATAGGTTGTCTGACGAGATTTGTGAGTACCTTGCAAAGATTGCCCATGAAAAAGATATGAACGTCCGCGAGATGGAAGGGAACCTTACCAAGATTAATTTCTATGCGACCCTCCGCGGTCGGTCAGAGCCAGATATTGATGATTGCAATGCGGCTATGAAAGAAATACAAGACAACACCCGATATCGTACAACCGCCGAAACTATTATTGGCCATGTGGTTAAGTATTTCAATATAAGGCACGATGATATCACAGGAAAACGTCGTGTGCGCGAGTTTGTTGAACCACGAATGATTGCGATTTATCTGATTGCCGAACAGTTGGATTTGCCACTTATTAATATTGGGCAACTTGTCGGTGGGCGTGACCATACTACGGTCATGCACGCGCGGAACAAAATTGCTACCCAAGTCGAAACCGATGACAGAATTAAAAAAATTGTGCGCGATATCACAAAGATGATTGCGAACGAGTAGAAAGTGAATCAGTAATTTGCTTGGCGAGTTCTTTTAGGGTTTTTCTATCTTCTTTGAAAAGGCGACTTTCCGAGGATTTGTACAGTTTCATAACCAAATCGTTTTTGACGAAGTAGTCTTTGGCGGCTTGGGTGTTTAAATCAAAAACATATGACATCCAAGCCAAAATTCCGTCCGCGATTGTAATGGCTTTGTCTTTGCTTGCAAGACGTCCTTCGTTTGCGGAATCTATAGAACCTTGTGAAATGCCTGGGACAAGTTCGCCTTTGCCTGGTAATTCTGCACTGCCCTTACTGTTGATAAGTTCGCGGACGATAGCAATTTTGTCGGCGTCACGGATAAGTTTCGCGTGGAACAATACATCAAAATCCCCGCACAGCGGAATACTGTCGGTGCAGATTTCGTACTTGTTGTGGTTTTTGATAGCAAAACGAATAGCAGGGTAATACTCGGTTGGAATCGCAAAATGCTTGATGTATCCCTTGCCAAACAAAAGTTCGCACGCCCTATCTCCGTGGTCAAAAGATTTTTTGTCCCAAAAAGTTTCGTACTTTGCCCATTGTTCAAATCTTGCAAAGTCGTGCAACAACCCAATTAGTTGCGCCAAGAATTGGTTGCGGATATCAAGTTTAAGTTCTTTTGCCAACATGCCTGCCGCGCCCATGGTCATCAAAGAATGTTCATGCTTGCGTTTGATGCTTGGGATTTGCATGTCGAACGTCGATACGTATTTATTAAATTCATCTATTTGCTTTTGCATGCTTGACTTTAGCCAAAACTAAGTGTATAGTCAAGGACTATATCGAAATCTTGCACAAGCGACAATCTTTCGATATGCCAAAACACGGAGGTTTTGTCATGAAAAGAACTTATCAACCCAAAAAGCGCAGCAAAGCAAAGGTGCACGGTTTTCGTGCGCGTATGAAAACTACGGCTGGTCGTCGTGTCCTTAAAAGACGTCGTGCACGCGGACGCCACGAACTTTAATTTGCGGTGGGCATTTTATGCTTGCGAAAAAGTACCGACTTAAAAAACGAAAAACGTTTACTTATATATACAAGCGCGGCAAGTCCTGTGGCGCGGATTGTTTGACGCTTGTTTTTGTTCCCTGCAAAATGAAAGACACCCCTATCCGCGTGGGATTTTCGGCGTCCAAAAAGGTGGGGAACTCGGTCAAACGTCACAGGGCTTCACGTATGATGAGGGAGGCAATCAAGGTTTTGCTCCCTCGGATGAAGCCCGACCATAATTATATTTTTGTTGCAAAAGAAGAAATCTTGAAAAAATCATTGGACGAGATTACTAAGGCGTGCGAAAAGGTTTTGGCGAAACATGGGCTGTTATCGCCCAACTAATTCATCAAGTGTTATTTCAAAAACGTCTGAGATTTTTAATGCCATTTCAAGGGGTGGTACGCGACGACCTGCCTCGTAACTTTTATAGGTATATAAAGTGACTTGTAGTGCCTCCGCAACTTCGCGCTGGGTGAGTCCAGCATTTTGGCGGTGCTTTTTTAACAAAATTGGTAAAGTTTTCATACTTGACATAAGGTATACGGAATGATACCCTTGTGCCAACTCGTGGAGTGGCGAACCGCCACCCTCGGAATCAGGAGGCTTTTGTGAAAGAAATTGAGAAACCCTTTTTGACCCAGTACTGTAATTTAATTTTGGAATGGCATTCAACAGGTCATACCATAGACACGGTTGGCGAGGCGCAACAAACATTGCTGTGTGAACTGCGCGAAAAAACAATTTTACAAAGCGGTCTAACATGGAACGAATTGGTATTGATATCTTTGTGTCGAAAACACCGAATCTTCAACCGCGTCAACACATACGCACATAGCATTAAGATGTCTTGACTTTTTCCAAACAATATGGTTAACATTAAGTAGTGAGCAGTTTGTTTGTTTTGCTTAACGCAGTCGTAGAGTTCCCCGAGCGCGGTGCGGGTTGGTTCCCTTTTATTGGGGAGTTGGCTTATGCACTTATCGGTGCGTTCCACGGTGGGGGTGCCATAAACTATGGTGTTGCGATAATATTCTTTTCTATTATATTGAAACTCATTTTGTCGCCCCTTGATATTTTGCTTAAATACTTCACCAAAAAGAATTCGCGCTTTATGGCAAAAATCAAACCTGAAGAGGACGCAATCCGCGAACAGTACGCAGGCGACTTTATGAAGATGTCACAGGCAAGGAGTGCTTTGTTCAAAAAACATGGTTACAAGCCTGGCGGGTTTGCGTTGTTTTCGCTCCTTAATATATTTATCGTTATCTCGGTTTTCATGTCGGTGTTTTTGTCTTTGCAAGCCGTCGCCACGCACAACGTTCGCTTAATGGCACAAGACCTCCAAGCCGTCTACCAAGAATATCGTATTGAGGGTGCCGCGGGTGAAGAAGAACGTTTTCGCGAGGGTTTCGCTGAATCACTAAACGAAGTTTACAGAAATAGAAATGTTCGCTTTTTGTGGATTGGGAACATGTGGCGTCAAGATGTTCCGTGGGTAGGGACGATTCTAACCGTAGATGAATACGCGAATGGTGTGAACTGGGAGGAAACAACATATGTGAATTACGATATGCTGTATGTGTCCGAGTACGACAACAAAAACTCTCTCCGCGCATCAATTGTTAGGGAGCAATGGGAAACAATCGTAGAGCATTTAGACCCCGAGTTTGACCGCCCTTGGAACGGGTTGCTGATTTTGGTCTTGTTGGCAGGTGTATCGTCGTGGCTGACGGCATTCCTTATGCAAAAGTTCCAGAAAAAAGCAAAAGATAAAACTCCAGAAGCGACGGTCAAGCCCGAGGAAAAAGTTCATCTTTCCGTGCGGGATGCGCGGTCTGATTCTGCAAGGCAACAAATGCCGCAAATTGACCCAGCAAAAATCGGGCGCATTATGTTGTTTGTAATGCCTGCGATTATGGTTTTCTTTGCTATGCAAAACACGGCGGCTCTGGCTATTTACATTATTACGAACTCTTTGGTACAATCATTGTTGGCGTTTGGTCTTAATAGGCCTATTGATAAATTCCTTGATTGGCAAGAAAAACGCAAGAAGGAGCGCGGTGGGGACACAGAACCTGTTGCGGATACCGAGGGTGGCACGATAAACCCACACGCCAAATATTTTAAAACTAAGAGAGGGAAGAAATGAAACAAATCGAAGTAAAAGCAAAATCAGTACACGAAGCAATCGAGGAGGCGGCCGAAAAACTTGGTGTCAGTCAAGACGAGTTGAACGTTGAAGTTTTGTCACAAGGTGGTATGTTCGGAAAGGCCAAGATTTTGGCTTCCGTAAAAGAGGATGTTAAGACGAAAAAGGTTGCTGAGGCAGAACCAGTCGCGAAACCAGTTGTGTCGGACTCACCCGCGCCTACGAAACTCGCGAACGCAGACGAATCCAAACCAAGTAAAAAGGACAAGTCTGTCCTTAAAACCCCCGTCGCCGACGCGACACCCCCTTTACAAAAGGGGGAATTACCCAAAGAGCCAAAAAAAGTTGTTGAAAAGAAAGAGGTTGTGAGTTCTGTGTCTGGGGTTTCAAAAACAGGCGGGAAATTTGCGGTGACGACTGCGTTTGTTAAAAAACTGTTAGAATTGCTGGAAACAGGTTCCGAGGTCAACGCGGTTGAGGCGGATGACGCATACAATATCAATGTTGACGGCGGTCAAGTTGGGAAACTTATTGGCAAGGGCGGCGTCACGATGAACGCGATTCAAACACTTGTTACCAGTATCGGGATTTCAAACTCTGGCGGAGATTCAAAACGTGTTTATGTCAACATCGGTGATTACCGTGAAAAGCGCGGTGACAGTTTGCAATCGCTCGCACAAAAAAAAGCCGAATATGTAAAACGTACGGGTCGGTTTGTGAAACTTGAACCTATGAATGCGAAAGACCGCGCGATTGTACACAGCGCACTGTCTGGGGTCGAGGGTATCAAAACATACAGCACAGGTCGCGACCCATTCCGTTGCTTGTGTATTTCGGTTGCGGATAAAAACGAAAAGTCAGACAGCGAATAATTTGCATCTTTAATTAGACATCAATAGTTTCTGTGTCTAAAAATCTTAAGCCCTTGCGTAAAAGCAGGGGCTTTTTGCGCGCTGTTGCCTCGTCATTGTGTTTTTTGATTTTATCGAGGGCGTCAAGGAATTCTAATTCGTCCTTTGCGTCGAGTTCTGGCTTTTCATATTTATCGGCGTTTTGTTTGTGGAGTTCACGTACTTTCGCGACCTCGTCATTGTTGGCAAGGTTTCTGACTATTGTTGCTGCGTCCTTTGTCCATGTGAAAATGGTTTCAAAGTCATCCTCGGTGATGGTTTCGCTTTCGTTTTTTGTTCCAGCCATGGTATCGAATACAATGTCATTGCGTACAAAGCCATGACCAGCGACAAAAAATTTGTGTTTTAACAAGATTTTACTTTCCCCTGTTTTGTTAGCATACGAAAAGGGGATTTCCAGTTCTTTGCCTACGCCGTCGCTCTCTAGCCATGTGACTTTGTGATTTGTTACCCTTGCATCTGCATCGGTTTCAATTTGGACCTTTATCCCATCTATGTGGCTTTCCACTATGACGTCACCATTCATGATGGGCAAAGCCTCCCATTCGCACAAATCCTGAATTGCCAAAGCAAGTTGCGCTCCACCACGGGTGATTTCTCTAGGCACTTTTTGCTTGCCGCATCCGTTGCAAGTGTGAACACCGAATGTGGGTTGGTGTGACTCTGGGGTTATTGTTACAATTTCATCGTTCTTCATTGTGAACAGCCTAGCACAAAAAGTTGCAATTGTCAAATTCGGTATTGACATTTTCCTGGGGGGGGGTGTACATTTTTGTATGAGCAAAAACCCAAAATACAATCCAGACGAGTTAATCAGCAAAGTCGCAATGCCCCGAAACCATTTGGCATCAGAGCAATATTACTCTGGTACAGGTGACAACAGTTATTGGCCTGGAGATTATTCTGGCACAGACGGTTTTACATCCTGCGGGGCAATCATGGCATCGAACGAGCGTTTGGGCGAATTAAAAGAAGAACATCACGCACTCGAAACCATTAACTTTCACTTGCATGGACTTGGCAAGCCGTTTTTCTTTGACTCCCGAAAAGAGAGTGCTCCGCAAGATTTTGTTGAGGAAGTCGAGGCGTGGGAGGCAAAACTTGTGGATGCGCGCGACAACGTGATTTCGGTTGACCCAAAAAAACTTTCAAAACAACAAAGGGTTGAACGCAAACACGTTATTCAAAACGTGATTGGTTCGCTTGACCCTGACTATTACGAAGACCCAAATCGTTATATTTGCCCGCACCCGTAACTTGGGGATTGACAAATACATGATTTTATGATATTATAAACACATGAATCATATAGGAAATAATGGTAAAAATTATGGGGACCACATTGGTGCGCCCATGGACGAGTTTATTGATAGCCTGGCAGACCTCAGCATCGGTGAATGCATGGTCATTGCGGCGGCGGACTTACTCTCAACCGTTGCATCTGGTGTTGCCGATGGGGCACGCTTTTTGAAAGATAAGGTCAGTGGAATCGGCAAATTGGATGTTGAACCTGACTTTTCAATTGATGTGTAATCGTTGACAATCCAAATTTTTTGTGCTAATATATCGTATCGAATCGTGGGAGATGGGGTGTAAATCTTTTTAATGCACCGTGTCGATTGGACCACATTTGAAAGAGGAATATTGATATGGCTGATAAACCAATCAAGGCTCAGGTAAAGTTGCAACTTGAAGCCACAAAGGCAACTGCCGCGCCACCTGTGGGTTCTACACTCGGGCCACACGGGATTAACTTGCCTTTGTTTGTTAAGCAATTCAACGAGGCAACCGCAAAAGACGCAGGACTTGTAGTTCCTGTTGTCGTAACAATCTATGGAGATAGGTCGTTTAGTTTTGAACTTAAAACTCCACCTGCTGCTGTTTTGATTAAGCAGGCACTTGGGCTAAAGAGTGGTTCCGCGAAACCGAACACCGACAAAGTCGGAAAAATTACAAAAGAACAAGTCAAAAAAATTGCAGAGATGAAAATGGTCGACCTTAATGCAGCAAGCGTTGAGGCAGCAATAAGCATGGTCACAGGCACCGCCAAAAGCATGGGCGTTGTCGTGGTGGACTAAGGGGTGAATCATGGGAAAAAAATATGATAACGCAGTAAAAAATATCGACAAGAACAAAGCCTATTCAATCGTCGAGGCGGTCAAATTGGTTTTGGAAAACGCATATGCAAAGTTCGATGAAACAATCGAGTTGCACGTTCGCCTTGGCGTTGACGGGCGGCAAGCCGACCAACAGGTTCGTGGAACAATCGTTCTTCCTCACGGCACGGGTAAAACCATGCGTGTGTTGGTTATTGCAAAAGGCGAAAAAGCCGAACTCGCGAAAAAAGCGGGCGCTGACTTTGTTGGTGCCGAGGACATCATTACAAAAATCACCGCGAACAACTGGCTCGATTTCGACGTTTGTATTACTACGCCTGACATGATGGGTCTTATCGGACGTGTCGCAAAAATCCTTGGTCCAAAAGGCCTTATGCCTAACCCAAAATCTGGGACTGTTACGGCCGACGTTGCAAAGGCGGTCAAAGACGCAAAAGGCGGTAAAGTCGAATATCGTTTGGATAAATTCAACAACGTGCATTGTATCTTTGGTAAAAAAAGTTTTGGCGAGAAAAAACTTGTGGAAAACTACGAGGTTCTTATTGGCGCAATTGTCAAAGCAAAACCGTCTGCCGCAAAAGGGACGTATCTTAAAAACATCAGCATCGCATCTTCAATGGGCGGTGGTGTAAAAGTCAACCCGCCAGCGTGAGGAGGTTTTGATATGAGCAACAAAATTAGAATACCTGAGGAAATGGCTCCGACCAGTTACAACGGTATCCCTGCCAAAATGGCACCAATAATGGAACCAGCACGCCAAGTGGGCGACGTAGTCATGTGGGGCAGGGACGAAGAAGTAACTGTGGTCGAGGTAACGCCTGCTCATGGCAACGTGTTCTATGTCATACGAGATAAGATTGGACGTGAGTTCCACACAGATGAACTGGATGGATGTTTTTCAGAATGCCCGCTTGTAAGAAGCGCCATAGAAATGGACGAGTTTTAGTTCTCGAAACAACAAAGTAAAGAGCCTCCACGCGTTGGGGGCTTTTTTTATGACCTGGGAATTATCGCAGGTAATTACGGGAACAAAAAAGCGGATTTATTCGCCTTTTTTATAGCACCTCAAACTCGGTGGCAAGGTTTTTGAACGTTTCTATGGCTTTTTCTGGTGTTGCGGTTGATGTGTCGGGGAGCATTTGCGGTGCGAACTCTTTCCAAGCACGGTGAATTAACCCATCTTCAATTCTCTTTGTTATCGGTTCAATCGACTTTTTATTGATATAGTACGAGTATTTCTTAAAATGCTGTTTAACGGTTTGGATATCAACACCTTTTGCAAGGCTATACGCATGCACATCGAACATGAGTTTAAAAGCATGGCTATGTTTATCTATTTTGAGTTTTGTATCGTGGACGTCCCAAACAAAAGTCGAGCAAGCAAGTCGGTTGAAGGCCCTTGAAAGCATTACGCTTGTACCCGTATCTACTTTTATAGTCAATGGTTTGACGTCAAGGCCAAATGTTGGGGGAAGTACGACCGTTTCGGGTTTAGATACGAAATCAAATTCTTCTTCCGCAATCGATAGCATTATGACATCCATATTTTTGGTGTCAAGACCTGGGTGTTCGTTGAAAAGCCATTCGGTGTCCTCAACCAAGATATCTGCATCTTTTGGCATACGGTATTCTGGACCGAGTGTAGGCTGTGCGAAACTCCCAAACACGGTAAAGTCGATACCCATGTAAAGCAACAGGTCAATCTTATTTCTCAGATTCAAATAATGCAACTTGTCCATAACAAATACTCTGTGCGGAGTATATCACAAAAAACGGATTTTGTCAATGTGGTGGTTAAAAACGACTTCGCTAATCTTAAGCCCAACTTCATACACAGAATCGCTTTTGCAATCCGCTTCGGAAAAGTCTTTCAATAAAATAACAAGTACATAATCCCCATTTTTTGTGGATACAATTCCGCCGTCGACCCGAACACTGTTTGCTCTTTGTATCTTCCCGCTTTTCGAGATTATAGACTTGATGTGTTCGTTGGCTTTCATTGTTGGGCTTTCAATCATTTCTTTATACTTGTTGTGGCGCATGATATCTTTGGCTTCTTTTATTTTAGCAAGATGGACGAACGCGTGTCCGTACTCCCTCGCCGTGAAAGTGCAAAACTCTTTTTTAGACCAATCGAACTTATTGTGAACAATGGTTTTTGAAAGACCAATTTCCTTTATGTGGTTGTTGATATTTGGGATGCCAATTTTGTCCATTAAGATATTCGTGGCGATGTTATCGCTGATAATCATCATAAGTGTTGCCAAATCCTTAATCGAAAATTCTGTACCAGTATCAAGATAGCGCATGATTCCGCTACCCTCGGTATAGTCACTCCTTTCGTACTTGATTTTGTCACTAAGTTTCAGCGTATTGCTTTTGACCTGATTCAACAGTTCCAAGAGTACAAAGACCTTTAAACAACTCGCGCCCTCCCAAGGCTCGTCCGAGTTTATGTTTATCTCGGTCCCACTCTTAAGGTCGCGATAAAAAACGGCAACCTTGCCGTCGAATGAATTACAAATTTCTTCTATCTTACTTTGAACCAACATTTGCTGTGACACACATTACCTTGTAACCCTTCCACTTGGCATAGGTTTCTTCCAGTGAACTCGGGGTTGGGACCTCGGTATTATATTTAAAAGACAATTCAAAAAACCGCGCTAACAATGCTTGGGCTTCGGCGATTACGGCTTCCATAGTCGCGCCCTCGCACGCAATAGCGAGGTCGGGAATATAGCCGTTATACGCACCCGTGTCGGCGTTTTTTATAAAAACAATTGGGTATGTGTAGGACTTCACAAGTTTATTATATATTGATGTTTGTTTTTATGCCAAATGATTTTCGCTAAAAAACCAAATTTAAGGGCGAAATTTTGCGAATTTCGGCGAAATCAGGGTTGTAGACGCGCTGATTTTGTGTTATCATGCCTTAATGGAGTGTGTTGTGTTGTAAATGGGGTCTTGACAAATAGCGTTTAATGTGTTATAGTACGGGTATGAAACATATGAGTACTTTATCAATGCGTATGATGTCGAGTGCAATACTCATCATCAGTATTATCGTGGCGGTGGTTTGCTACATCGTTATCTTTTCGTCGTTTGAACAAATTTGGACGTTCAACGCGGTATTCTTTTTGTGCCTTGTAACATTCTTGTTCGGGGCAGGCGTGTTCCTAAGTGCCTTCCTCCGCGAGCGCATTTTGCGTCGCGCCGACCTCGCACGTCAAGAACAACAATAACAATTGTGGGTATTGCACCCAAGATATTTTTGGTGTTATTCTTTTGTTTCGATGGGGGAAACAAAAGAGGACAATCAGCGGTACATTGACAGGCCTTTTAACATAAGGCCGTTTTGTTTTTGGGCATTGTTTGTTGGGCTCACGGTAATTTTATCTTTTCAAAACATGTGGTTTGGACTTGGGTTTATTATCTTGTTGGGTGTTGGGCTTTATTGTGTGCGCTTTATAAAAATAAAAGACAAAGTTCTTCTATATATAGGTCGCTCGAACGTCTTTATTATCGTGTCTGTGGTTTTGTGTTTGGCAACGTTTTCATCGTTTGTTATAACCCAAGCGGCTTTTTCAAACATCCAAAGACATGAAGGAACCAGGCAAGTTGTTGGAGTCGTAGAATCATTTAACCTGCGCGACCCTGAACTTGGTGTCAGTCGAATGGTTATATCAAACGTACAATTCGGCGAAGAAAACATTAGAGGTCGCGTAGTTGTTTTTGTGAACAACTATGACGGTACCGACATCGGTATTGCGGTCGGCGAGTATGTTTCGTTTCTATCCCGCCTTAATCCGTCGCAACCTAGGGCGATATCAATAAACAATCGAACGCGCCACTCGGCAAGTGTGCGATATCAAAACATCCAAACGGTGGGGAGTAGCCAGCGCGTAAACCACGTTGTGACGAGGTACGCACTCAGACATCTTAATATTCAATTGGATGAAAGAAACGCGGGGTTGATTTATTCCATGATGTTTGGCGACACAAGTGCACTTGACGACGACATAGTAACAAACTTTCGACATCTTGGGATAGGACATCTTTTTGCCGCATCGGGTTTGGATGTTGGGCTTATTATGCTTGTACTTTTCCCGTTTCTAAAATTTCTCCGCGTACACAGAAAAGCCCAACTCCCGATAGTCGCAGCGGTATTGTTGTTTTATTGTTACCTTTGCGGTTGGACACCATCGATTGTTAGGGCAACGCTCATGTTTCTTGTGATATTTTTCAACCGAATATATTTGCGAAAGTCCGATATGCTGACGGGTATATGTGCTTCGGCGGTAATAATTTTGGTTATACAGCCGTATGCTATTTTTTCGTGGTCCTTTCAATTGTCATATGCTTGCGTGTTTGGAATAGCACTTTTCTACGCGCCGATAGAGCGCACGTTTCTAAAGGCAATCCACCCAAACGCGCCCCAACCATTGCAAAAAGTTTTGAGATTTTTCCTGCGCGCAGTGGCAATGCACGTAACCGTGCAAATCGCGGTAATGCCCGTGTCAATCAGTATGTTTGGTGTCTTTGCAATATATGGAATTATTTCAAATATGTTTTTTGTACCAATACTGACTTTGTCATTTTGCGTTGCGCTGATTTCACTTGTCACGTGGGTGGGGCAAATCTTTTTGGTTCCGATAAATTGGCTTATGAATCTCATGCATATGGGCATGGAGGTCCTAACAACATGGCCCGTGGGAACGGTGGCGATAAGCAACCCTGGGTACTGGTGGTTGTTTCATCTGGCGGGGCTGTTGTTTTTGTCACGCTATGTTTTCTTAAGCCGAAAATATCGTTACCCAATCGCGGGAATATTGTTCACGGTTTATTTTGCTAGTTTTTTCATATAAAGTGGTGTACCATAAAATATGGAATGGAGTTTAACAGCATTTTTGTTCACACTTGGGGTTTGCCTAGCATCCTTGATTGTCGCAGGGGCAACCGAGCGCAAACGCAAAGACGATAAGGAATGGTTTGCAAATCTAAAACACCCAGACAATGCTTTTTTGCTAAAAGCACTTTATGTTGTTGGTTTTATTTTCTTTCCAATGTTTGGATTTATATTATACACCGCTTTTGTTGCTAGCGATATTGTTTCGATAGTTCTAGCAACTTCCGTTATCGTAATAATGGGGTTTTCACCTCTATTGAAATACAAGACGCGCAACCTAAGTTTGTTTTTCTATGTCATGCTTGTACTGCCTGTCATTACGATTGCATTGATTATCTTCTTGTTTCAAACAAACATCGTTTCTGCGATACTTGCAATAGTGTTTATGCTTTGGCTTGTATATGATTTATCGTATTATTATCGTCTAATGAAGTTGAACAAAGCACTTTGAAAACCCGTATGGGTTGTGCTATAATTAGGACGATGCTGTTTGCGGAATTGAAAAAGTCTTTGGAAAAACCAACCGCCCCTGCGTACGAGTTTCGCGGGAGCGATAACTTTTTAATTGAGAAGGGAATTGCCCTTGTTTTGTCGTCTGCAAAGGTCGACCCAATGAACGTCATGCAACTGGAAGAATCCGCCAAGGAAAAAGAAATAAATATTGCCCTTGGAAACATCTCGATGTTTGGCGGGGCAACAGCGGTTTTGACACGCGGTTTAAGCGGGGCGATGTTGTACCTTACTCCCGTGAAAACAAAAGCAAAAGATATAATATCTGTCGATTGCAACCCGATGACTGAATCGCTGGTTGTTCGATTAATAACACAGGACAAGCGTTTCACTTTTGATGCCGCAACCGCAATTGCGCGCGCGTGTGAAAACAACTATGGGCGTGTGGCGGGCGAGGTAGAAAAACTTGTTCTATATTATGATACAAAATCTCAGATAACTTTGGACGATGTAAACGCGGTTATAACAAAAACGGAAAAGTTTCAATCTTATGAGTTGGGCGGGGCACTTTTAAAACGCGACAAGGCAAAAGCCGAGGCAATTTTAAATTATCTTTCCCTATCAGGCGCGGATGATTATATGGTTTTTGGTGGACTTGTTTCAGTGGCAAGGCGTTTGTTCTATATAACGAATGCAAAAGCGGCGGATTCGGACTTGGCAAAACATTTGGATGTTAAACCGTTTGCAATTTTTTCCACAAAGCGCGATGCCCGTGATATAAAACCAGAGTCGGCAAAAAGAATATACAGAACAGCACTTGAGTTAGAACTTGGTATTAAAAGCGGAAAGTTGTTGGCAGGCCGTGCAGCGATTTTGTTGGTAGGGGAGTTTTTGCGGTGAGAGCCAAGCCTAATATTACCGTTATAACAGGCGATAAAATTTGCGACGTAAACGAAAGTTTGTTAGAAGCCGTGGCAAAGTTCGCCGTGCAAAACCAAGCGCGTGACTTGGCTCCTATTTTTGTTATCGTACCCGATAGGTTCACCCTCCAAGCCGAACGTATATTGGCGCAATCGGGGAACACTTTTTTGAACCTGCGCGTTGTGACGTTTTCGATGCTGTTCAATATATTGTATGACTTGGCGGAAAAGACCCCCGCCAAAATCTTGGATAAAACAACAGCGGTATTACTGATGTGGCGCGCAATCCGCGATGTTCGGGAAAACTTGTTGTATTTTGGTAACTCGGTAGAGATGTATTCTTTTGCCGAAAAAATGTTTAACACCGTAAACCAGTTACAAAGTTGCCGTGCGGACTTTTTGAAACTTGAATCCAACGCAAAGACCGAAGTCACCAAACGAAAAATGCACGATATCTCGGTCATCTATGCACGCTATGCCGAGTTATGCAAAGACAGCATCGACGGTTCTGGTATGCTTGGGTGGTTAATTCAAAATGTTGCCTCTAACCCGATTGTAAAAAGTGCGCATTTCTATATGACAGGTTTTGAATATGTATCAAAGCAACGCGAGGAGGTTTTTACCCAAATTGCAAAAACCGCAAAATCGTTTACCCTCGGGGCAAGGGGAAACAGCGAAATTCACACCTCTATGATTCGCGAAACTACAATTGGGGCGGCGGCAAAAAAAATTTTGGTCAAAACACACTCCTTTAAATGCAACAATGTTTTCGAAGAAGCCCAAACGGTTGCAAATAAAATTTGTGAACTTATCCACAACGGTGTGCGGTATCGTGATATAGCGTTGGTGGTTTGCGACTTTGAACATACTCGCGAGATATACGCCTCGACCCTCGCCGCTTTTTCTATACCTGCAAACATCGACGTGGGGCACAGCCTCATGGACACGCACATTGCAAAAAATCTAAGGGACACCCTCCTGGGTGCACCGTGGGTTGTGTCTAAACAAAGTTTGTCAGGAACAAAATCGGTTGCTAAATTCTGTGCGACGGCGAAGAAACTCTTGCCCGAACAAAGCGGCGAGTCCAACGATACCACTGCGCAAGTCTATGAAAAAATCCACGAAGTCATAGACACCGTTACCGAATCTTTAGGCACCCAAGTTTTGCCCGCAGCCGAATTTTGCAATATGTTGTGTACATTATTTACCGCGGTAAAAATTTCCGATGTACCCGCAAACCTAGATAGGGTAACAGTCGCAGATATTAACGAGTTCGTTCCAACAAAAACACCATACGTGTTTATAAGTGGTGCCAGTGCCGAGTCTTTTCCTCCGTCCGTTCCCGACACCGATATTATCACAGAGCAAGATATTGGTGACATGAAGATTGTCATAGAGCCAACCGCGAGAACACAGGGGTTGCGTCTTTTGCGTCATGCCCGAAATGTTGTGGATTCTGGCGTAGTTGCGGTTTTCAAAAGTTACTCTGCCACGAATGTCTTGGGTGAAACCTGTAAACATTCGCCGCTTTTTAATTCTGAAACGGTCTTGGATGTGCATGATGTTTTTTCACCTGTATATGCTGAAACCCAGGTATTATCCGCAATCGGAACTGGTGCGGTTCACAAAACCAAAGAGGCAGGCACATATTTTGCTTCCCTAAAAAAAGCGGCGAATATAAAAAGCCAAAAACTCCCCGACTTTGGACCCGTAACAAAAGATGTGGATGAAACCTTGTTTGTTGAAAACAAAATTTCGGTTACGGCGGCAGAGAACTTTTTAAAATGCCCGCACTATTATTTTATAAACAATGTTTTGGGATGTTTAGAAAAACGGCCTGTGAACGCCGTTGAACCAATGGTGACAGGAACGATACTCCATGATTTTTGCGAGCGATACATTAAAGACGGCGGCGACCCGAATAAAATTATAACTGATTTATTAAAAAACCATAACTTGCCCAAGTTTAGTATCGGTGTAATTAAAAAACTGGCATGTGATATAGCCGAGTTTATGGATAAAGAAAAAGAGGGGGATAACTTTGTCCCAACGCATTTTGAATATCCAATAGAAGGGCAAATAGACGGCATAAAAATCCGTGGCAAAATTGACAGGATTGACACAAGTGGGAAAGACTGTGTCGTTGTGGATTACAAAAGCGGGGATGCAGGTTCGGTTCGTTTGCAGGTTCCTCTATATATGTCGTTGTTAAAAGACCATGGTTTTAACCCCGTCGGCGGTTATTATCTGAATCTTAGACAGTTGCAAAAAACAAAAGTCGCCCCTGAGTCTGGTGAAGAAGCGCAAAAGAAACTCGGCGATGCGGTTGCCCGAATAAAAAGCGGCGATGTTCGCACTATTCCAATTCACGGCGATGTCTGTCGTTATTGCCCAGTTCGCGGTATGTGCGGAGGTCGCATATGAAAAAATTTACAAAAGACCAACAGGCGGTTATTGACTCTCCAACGGGGCAGGGGCTTATGGTGTCGGCTTCTGCAGGCTCTGGTAAAACAACCGTTATGATTCAAAAGATTGCAACCCTCTTGGCTAGCGGGGTTTCGGGCTCGGATATCTTGGTTGTAACATTTACAAAAGAATCCGCTCGTGACATGCGCGACAAGTTAAGAACAATTTTGGGTTCCGAGCAAACAACCCTTGTAAACCAAATGTCGGTTGGCACGTTCCATAGTTTTTGTTCTGACCTCGTAAAGACCTACTTCACTGTGGCCGAGGTCAACCCAAGTTTTTCTGTTTTGGACGATGTAAATGCTTCTATATATAGAAGTAACGTTTTGGATACTTTGATTGACAAATACTCTGACCGTTTTTCTTTGTTAATAGAATCGTTTTGCACTATGTCGAGTTCCGAGGTTCTAAAAAAACTTGTTATAGATATCTCAGAATTTTTGGAATGGCAACCAGAAAATTGGGCAGAGGAAAAAACCCTTTTGGGAAACGAGATTGCTATTAAAACCGTGGTGGAGTATTATTCTTTTTCTGGGAAGCATTTTATGGATGTGTTCCCACCCGACCTTGATTGCCACACGTGGGCGATGAAACTTAGCAACATAAAAACCCACGACGACATTCAAAATATCACCTCGTCGTTTTCAAAACTTAAACCAATGTCAAAGGAATCCGAATACTACACCGCCAAAGAACAACTCAACGATATCCTTAAAAAGATTCGGGATAACTATTCTTTGGTTCAAACAGAGGACAAAAAACTTGTGCAACTTGTTTTGGATTTAACGACCGAATATAACCGCGCGTATTCTGAAAAAAAGTTGTCACAAAACTTTTTGGATTTTCGGGATTTGGAAATCTATGCGGAAAAGGTTTTATACGTACCAGAAATTTGTGAAAGAGTTCGCACCAAGTACAAACATATCTTTGTTGACGAGTACCAAGACACAAACCCTGCCCAAGAAAAGATTTTAAACCTAATATCGGGCGGTGGGGCAGTATCTGTTGTCGGTGACATAAAACAAAGTATCTACGCTTTCCGCGGTACCAGTTCCTCGGTTTTTTTGGATAGATTGGGTTCCAGCACCAATGTTATTTATCTAAACAAAAATTTTCGCTCGACCACCCCGATTTTACGGTTTGTAAATAATGTGTTCTCGCGAATCATGCGCACAACTACCGCAGGTATCGATTATGAAAAAACCTCAATGTTCGAGGTCGACAAACAAACCTCACCAACCCCCGAACCAGAAGTTGTTTCCATTGAGGGTGGCACCTCGGAAAACATGGCAGCATGGACGGCAACAAAAATCCGCGAACTTATTAACGATGGGGCGAAGCCCGAGGACATAACAATATTGTCGCGCGAACGAACGGGTTTTGACACCTTGTGTCGTGTACTTTCAAACGCAGGAATAAAAACCGCGGCAGACCAAAAAGTCAGCGTATCTGAACTCTATGAAATTTGTTTGTTAAACAACATGTTGTTGCTCTCAATCGACCCCGAGTACAAACTTGCACGCACCCTGTTAATGCGGTCTTTTGTATTTGGTTTTTCACCCAAGGAATTAATTACCCATTTTGTAAAAACCCCCGCCCTAACGGGCACCCCCTTTAGGAAAGGGGGAATTACCCACGAACCCATTCCCCCTTTTGAAAAGGGGGTGTCGCAAAGCGACGGGGTTTTTTCAAAGGGGGTGGATGCCGATAGACAGACGGGGGTTTTTGACCCCGAATTATCAGAAAAACTCGCCAAGTTTGATTCTTTTGTTTCTAAGTACCACGAGATGTCAAAAACCCACTCGGTCGTACAAATGTGCGAGGCTTTTTTGTCCGAGTTTGGTGTAATCAACACTTTGCTCGCAACCCCGTACGGTGAAGTGCGCGTAAAAAACATCTATACTTTTTTGAACAAAATCCGCGGCGCAAGTTACGCCGACACGGTCGCCCAGTACACCTATATGTTGATAAACGACAAGTTGGATTTGAAAATCCAAACCGCAGCCGCTTCCGACGCCGTCCGAATCATGACAATCCACGGGTCAAAGGGTCTAGAGTTCCCAATTGTTTTTCTATACGACGCGGGCAGAGCCTTTTCGTCCAAAGACAAGCGCAAATCAATCATGATGGATAGGGATTTGGGTCTATGCGTGTACGGCGATGACAAAACCACCGCAACAGGTGCCAAGAAAAAACAACCGACCCTATCGCGGTTGGCGGCAAATATTGTTTTACAAAAAAACACTGTTGCCGAGGAAATGCGCCTCCTATACGTCGCCCTAACGCGTGCGAAAGACCGCCTCTACATCATCGGTACCCAAAAGTCTGGTTCTTGCACAGACCATGTTTTTAAACCCTCCGACTTTGATATTTTACAAGCAAAAAATTATCTGGACTTTTTGCCTGTGCCCGAAGCCATCACCCCAGACGAAGTCCCAACTCTTTCTCTCGTCGCCCAACAAAGTGTTCTCTCCGCAAAACCCGACCCGCTTATTGTGCAAAAGTTCCAAACTCGTTTCGCCAAACTTTTTTCTTACGACACAACTCCATGTTTTTCCCCAATAAAAGTTTCCGTCACCGCACTGTCGCTTTGCGACGGGGGTTTTTCAAAGGGGGTGCCCGATAGGGCGGGGGTTTTTTTAGACGGAGTTGGGGTTGACCAAGCGAAAGGTGGCGCGGAATACGGCACCTTGTTTCACCGCGCCATGCAAACCGCCAACTACTTTGACGAGGCCACAAAACAATGCGCCGAAATTACCAACCGTTTTTTACAAGACCAACTCGGAACAGATTTTGTCACCCGCCACGAAGTCGTTCTCCTCGACACAATCACCCAAAACAACGAACCCACCCTGGTGCAGGGGGTTATAGATTTGCTCGCGGTTGGAAAAAACCGCGCAATTATCATTGACTATAAAACCACGCGCGCCCCCGAACAAAAACTTGTCGAACTCTATAAACCCCAACTCGACCTGTACGCAAAAGCCGTCACCCGCGCCACAAACCTCCCCGTGGAATCGTACATATATTCCACCCGCCTAGGGAAACTGATTTTTGTTTAAACCACTGGGTTTTATTGCTTTTATGTACTGCTTGTGATATATATAAGTCATGGAAAAAAAGAAACCACCCGCAAAAGCAAAACCTCAGGCACAGTTAGAAACCCAAATTTCGAAACTTGAGGCCGAACTTGGCATGACTCACAAGCAGGCATTGGACATCATGCTTGAAAAAGCCTCTAAAGGAAAAAAACAAATCGCACAAGGAAAGTTCGTAACTTTGGAAGAGTCCGTTCAAAGAATAAGCACAATTTTGGCTACTTATGCAGAGGTCGAGAAACGAAAAAAATGAAAATTCAACTTTCAGATATCGCGCAAGAAGAGATTGAGGCAATCGCAGTATATCTTGCGAAAAACTTTGGCTTTTCGGTCGCTCATGAAAAAATGTCCATGTTAATACATGACATATATATGCTTGAAGACCACCCCTTCATGGGTAGGGCGGTTGAAGCGCGCGACAAAAACTTACGTATATTATACTCCAAACCGAATATGGTATTGTATGATGTCGCCGACCCTACTGTCGAGATACTTCACGTGGTGGATGCACGCACAGACTACGCAAGATTCTTTAGCCTATCAAATGAAAATTCCTGAAAACTTATTGACAAAAATTTCACACCTCGGTAAACTATAGTTACATTTTCATAAAGGAGGAAATAAAATGAAAATTGCAAGACAAATCATCGCATTGTCTGCCATTGCATCTGTTGCAGTTGGTCTAGCCCTCATCATCGTTGGCTCTACCATTGTTGGAATGCAAACATCCGTTAATGCCGAGAGACAACTTATCCGTGGCCACGCTTCCGAGAGCATCCGTGCTATCAACGCCGTTGCCGATTTCAATATTTCTTGGATTCAAAACGACGCTGCAGCCGCTTACAGACCATCTGGAGCACCTGCTCACATTGGTGCTGATGTTGAAGGTGAATACAGCCGTGCTAACGTAATCGCTGGTATAAACGAAGACCGTCAAGATGAAATCCGCGCTATCCAACTTGGCCGTGATGCAATGCTTCGTGAACTTCGTCGTAACGGACTCGGAATGGGAGCACCAGCCATTCTTACATCTTTGGAATCTTTAGAAGATACTCGTACAATTGGTACAGGTGCGGACGAAGTTGAAGTTGTTGTTTTTGAAATAAGAAACGACGCATTCCGTTCTGATATCAACCTCCAAGCATTCTCAGCACGTCAAAACTTGCAAGTCGCATTCATGGGTCAACAAGGCAATGGTAGCGTGGCAGGTTCTGCACTTATCTGGGGTATCGCTCTTACTGTTCTTGGTGCTGCACTTTGCATCGGTCTTAAAGTTGTTAAAGAAGAAGAAGCCCCTGCAAAAAAATAATTTTTGATAATCAGACAAATCAAAAATAAGCAATCAAAAAAGTTCGTGTTTGTCTCCACGGACTTTTTTGTTGCGCGCGGAGCGCTGTCACGGGTATACTCTCCTTGAAACAGTCTTTGCGTCTGCGGAACTCGCAAGCAACCAACACGTCCCAACCCACAAGAAAAGCCAAATCCGTAAAAAAAGGCTTGCTCGGACAGTCCTCGACGCTTTGCCTCTTTCAAGTAGATATACCTGTGCGCGCTCCAACTCAAAAAACTCTCCTTACTCCGCACTGGTCGGAATGTTCCCGCACACTTATCGCGTGCGGTTTGCCAATCCACTGCAAGCACGGATTCCTTAGCAAACCGCACTCCGCGCGGGAGCCTTATCACAAGACGCACCCAACATATTTAAACCCCATCCAATAACCCACTCGCCCGTGTGCAAAAGTGATACTTTCTTCAGCCTCCGCAACGCCTTTGGCAACCGCTCGCAAAGCGAGCCATCAAATAACGTGAGGACAAGCGAAGAAAGGATTACCTTTGCACAAAGGGGCAGACCGTGGCTGGCGCCAAAAAAACTTACAAAACATATGATAAAACCCTTGACATTTTTCCAGAACTATGTTAGTATACTGGTCTGTGTGCGTAAAATAAATTGCGCGCGCACGGGATTGTTCTTTGAAAACTTAATACCAAGCACATTTGTACAAAAACAAAATAATTGTTCTTGTCAAATTTTTTGTATACAAAACAGTATATTCAATTCAACGCGCGAAACAAAAGTGATTTTGTTTTGAGGCAAAAATCAAATCATATATCTTTGTAGCAATACATTTATATAACAAAAATTTTAGAGTTTGATTCTGGCTCAGGACGAACGCTGGCGGCGTGCTTAAGACATGCAAGTCGAACGAGGTAGCAATACCTAGTGGCGGACGGGTGAGTAACGCGTGAGCAACATGCCTTTATCTGGGGAATAACGATGGGAAACTGTCGCTAATACCGCATATGACCACAACTTGGCATCAAGAAGGGGTGAAAGATTTATCGGATAAAGATTGGCTCGCGTATCATTAGCTTGTTGGTGGGGTAATGGCCTACCAAGGCGACGATGATTATGTGGCCTGAGAGGGTGAACACACACACTGGAACTGAGACACGGTCCAGACTCCTACGGGAGGCAGCAGTCGGGAATATTGGGCAATGGAGGCAACTCTGACCCAGCAACGCCGCGTGAATGAAGAAGGTTTTCGGATTGTAAAGTTCTTTTATTGGGGAAGAAAAAAATGACGGTACCCAATGAATAAGCCCCGGCTAACTACGTGCCAGCAGCCGCGGTAATACGTAGGGGGCAAGCGTTGTCCGGAATGACTGGGCGTAAAGGGTGCGTAG
>Ga0209755_10000291_pt1 | contig 96061 bp, 81 predicted proteins | sample TergutCo191P1_FD_187301 | JGI IMG/M metagenome (GOLD analysis project Ga0209755, IMG submission 187301) | Cornitermes sp. P1 segment gut microbial communities from Petit-Saut dam, French Guiana - Co191P1 (SPAdes) (version 2) | ecosystem: Host-associated > Arthropoda: Insects > Digestive system... | reverse complement strand
CAAAAACCCCTGTATTTTTGAAAATTGATGTCATTATTGATAACACCAATTTTCCAGCGTTTACATCGTATCGAACAAGCAACGCTAATTCCATACAGGGTAAGTATTTAGCAAAGGTCTACAAATCTACAACTGGACTTTTATACGAAGTTCTGGTTGTTCGTGGTAGAAAATCTTTTTATTCCAATAGCATTAATTAAGAAAAAATCATATAATTACCGGCAATGGAAGTATTATTAATCGACGACCACCCAATGTTAAACGCAGGCATTGTTTCAATTTTGGAGGATACAGGTCTCTTTACTGTCTGCGCACAGGCGCAGTCGCTTAAAGAAGCCGGGAGTGTTATAGAAAAATCTGAAACGCTTCCATCTCTTATTATTCTTGACATGCTCCTTGGCGAGGATAATGGTCTTGATTTTCTTCCGCTGCTGGAAAAATATTGTCATAATAAAAAAATCGAAGGAAAGCCGGTTAAGAAGCCGCCTGTGCTGGTTTGCTCCGCTCTTGGCGATCCGTTTAAAATACAAACTGCCTTTAAGCTGGGAGCCGCCGGGTTCTTGTCAAAAACAGGCGGCAAAGAAGAATTGTTAAAAGCGATAGATACGATACTCGGCGGCAAGGTGTATATATCAAGCGAAGTGGATATTAAAATTAAAGAAAACTCCTCTGTTTACGCGAAATTTTCAAAACAGGAAATAAATGTGATTGAATTAATAAAAGCAAAAAAAACGAATAAACAAATTGCCGAAATGCTTTCTATAAGCTTAAGAACCGTGGAAAATTACATTAGCAAGATTTATTTTAAAACAAGTTTTTCAAGCAGGGAAGATATACAAAAACTTTAAACTATGAAAACACCGCCAAAAACGTCTTTGGCAGTTTACGTCCTTTAAAATCTTCATCTTCAAGCTTCTTTCCCAACTCCGTTACGCGCACATTTACAGCGGCCGAAGAACTCAGCCCTGCTTCCAATTCTTCCGCCTGCGGCGCGCTTCGCTTCATATTAATGCTGACAAAAATTTTCCCTCCCGGCGAAAGCAGTCTTGAACAATCAGAGAGAAGTTCAATTAAATCCCTGTTTAAATCAAAATTGCCGGTCATCTTTTTAGAATTGGAAAACGCCGGCGGATCAACAATAATTAAATCCCACCGCTTTTTCCCGGCAGCCTCGCTCTTAATAAATTCCAATACATCAGCTCTAATTAGTTCGTGCTGGTTCGTGCAGTTCGCGGCAAAACTCTTCTTTGATATTTCCGCCGAAAATCCATTCAACGCAAAATTTTCTTTTGCCCAGTTTAAATAAGTATTTGAAAGGTCAACAGAATCAGTCGAAGCCGCTCCCCCTGCGGCTGCATACACAGAAAATGAACCTGTGTAGGAAAAAAGATTTAAAACTTTTTTACCGGCGGACTCTGCGCGGATCATTTCGCGAAGGAGCCGTCTGTCAATAAAGAGACCTGTGTCAAGGTAATCAGATAAATTTATTTCAAACTTAAGTCCGCCTTCGCTTATGATTTTTTCTACGCGCGCGCGATTAATTTTTTCATACTGAGATGCGCCTCTTTGCTTTTCACGCTGTTTTAAATAGACATTCCCAATTTCAATGCCAAGCGCGGAAGCGGCGCTCTCTTTCATTGCAGACAGCCATTGAGTTTCATCCGCTTCGTCTTTTTCATAAGGACGTTTGTAAAGAGCGCCGGAAAGCGCGGCGTCTTTTATATTTACGCACTCTGCTTTAGCTGTGAAATCACCGTAAAAATCCAGCACAAGAGGTATTTCCGGTATATCGCGATCATATAGCCTGAAAGCACCCGCGCCAGTCCTTCCCGCCCATTTTTTAAGGTGGCGGAAACGTTTTTGCAAACGATTAGCGAGCATCTGTGCCTGCAAGTCAATTCTATCCTGCATGAAGTCAGTATAGCATAATTAAAAAAACGAATTCTTGTAAGTTAAAAATATTAAAGTAAAAAGCCGTGTCTCCTCGCGTTTTTACGACGCAATTCTTCATATCTTGTTTTTTTACCTATTATCAATTAAACTAAACTATGACAATGAGCGCCGCTCCGGTTATAAATCATCGCGAAAGAGAAAAAGGCGTTGTCGTATACCCTGTATATTCGCGCCGCTCCGAGGGTCTTTCCATTGGAATCAATCTCTTTCCCGGAAAAAAAAGCTGCCGGTTTGATTGTCCTTATTGTGAAGTGTTTCCTTTTTCAAGCAGAGCGGAGTTTAATCTTGAACAAATGGAAACAGACCTTCTCCGCGCTATTTCAGGCGCGAATGAGCAAAACATTCCTATAAAAGATATTTGCTTCTCGGGAAACGGGGAGCCGACGCTCTCCCCCGCTTTTGGCGGCGCTCTTAAGTCAGCGGAAAATATCCGTAAAAAAACCGCTCCTCAGGCAAAACTAGTCGTAATCACAAACGGCACGGGGATCCTGCAGCCGCAGATTTTTTCGCTTTTAAAGGAAGCGTCCGGTAATCCCTCGCTTGATATCTGGTTAAAGCTTGACGCGGGCACTCCCGAATGGTATCAAAAAATTAACCGCTGCACCATTCCTTTTACTGAATTAACAGAAAAGTTAAAAGAATTTTCATCCTGCGCGCCTGTTACAATACAGACAATGCTCTGCACGATAGGCGGACAGGCGCCATCGGAAACAGAAATTGACGCATGGGAAAAACTGGCATGTGAGTTAGCTGCAAACACTGCCTGCGGCGGAGTGCGCAAAGTTCAGCTTTACGGCAAGGCCCGCGCCGCGCCTGAAGACCCTCTTGCCTCTTCGCTGCCGGAGGAATATCTTGAAAAACGCCGCGAATCGTTATGCGCTATTTTTGCGGAAAAGGGCATATCTGCGCCGGTGGAAGTATATTTATGATTCATTTGTCATAGCCCAATCTGCCGTAAGGCGGCATTGGAGTAAATATTAAAAGTGAGGTTATTATGTCGAGTTTGGTAAAAAAAATTATTTTTATTCCTTTGATCGTTATATTTGTGATTTTGCTGCTTCTAATAATCACGCCGATCATTTTTAAAGGCCCGTTAATTAAACTTGCCAAAACAGAGCTGAATAAAATGCTGGACGCAAAGGTAGATTTTAAGGATTTAAAACTGTCTTTCATCCGCAATTTTCCGAATGCCTACATCGGCCTTGACGGTCTGGAAGTAACAGGCGTAAACGATTTTGAAGATGAACTGTTAGTTGCATTTGACAGATTCAGCGTTACCGTAGACATCATGAGCGTGATCAGGATGGATAATATAAAAGTAAAATCTGTTTTACTTGATCAGGCCCGCCTTAACGGCCACATACTGGAAGACGGACGCGCAAACTGGGATATAATGAAATCAAGCGAAAAAGAATCAGCCAAAGAAGAAACGCCGGAGCCTGACGCAAAAAAAGATGAAGATTCTTCTCCTTTTGCGTTTAACGTAGGATTAAATAAATTCGAAATACGCAACATGCAGATCGTTTTTAATGATGAAGCTCATAAAATGAAAGCGGAAGTAAAGTCGCTTAACTTTATTCTTCGCGGCAATATGGCAAAAGAAATTGTGGATTTAAATTTAAACCTTGCGGTTGACGGAATTGATTTCTGGATGGACGGCATCCGTTTTGCGAACAGCGCAAATGTGGGGTTTGTCTCAACAGTTGCGGCTGACATGAAAAATATGCGCTTTGTGCTGAAAGACAATAAATTCAATCTGAACGATATCGTACTAAAACTTGACGGCTCTGTGGAAATGCCGGGAAGCGATATTAAAACTGACATTGCGTTCGCGACAGAAAAAACCGATTTCAAGAGCCTTCTCTCGCTTGTTCCGGCGATTTACATGAATGATTTTCAGGAGTTAAAAACAACAGGAACCCTCGCTTTAAGCGGCGATATAAAAGGAACATACAACGATAAAATAATGCCGGTCGCGAATGTAAACCTGAATGTAGACAATGCGATGTTCAGCTACCCCGCTCTTCCTAAATCAGTTGAGAAAATCAACATTGCCGTAAAGGCGCATTATGACGGCGAAGTGTTCGATCGCACTACGGCGGATGTAGATAAATTCAGTTTTGAAATTTCCGGCAATCCATTCAGCGCGGAACTTCACGTAAAAACGCCGGAAAGCGACATGCAGGTTGCAGCAAAATTTGCGGGGAAAATTGACATCAATTCTATTACAGATTTAATTCCAATGAAGGACACGGCGTTAAGCGGATTGCTGGAATGCGATATCGCGCTTGCGGGAAGAATGTCTACGCTTCAAAATGAAAAATATGAAGATTTCCAGCTGGCCGGGCACTTAAACTTAAGCAGATTTAAATATGAAAGCCCGGATTTTCCGCTTGGAGCGGCAATCACAAGCACCAGGATAAATTTTACGCCGCGAAGGGTTGAGCTCGCGAATCTTGACGCTATAGTGGGCAGCACCGATGTTTCTGTAAGCGGATCGCTTGAAAATTTTATTCCGTTTGTTTTTAAAAATGAAACGGTCAGGGGAACCCTTGCTGTAAAATCGAATAACATCGATCTGAATGAATTCATGAGCGGCGAAAAGAAAGAAGAAGAAAAAGAACAAGGCACGTTAAGCGTAATTGAAGTTCCTAAAAATATCGATTTTACGCTGACGGTAAATCTCGCGAAAATTCTTTTTGACAAGCTGACGATAACAAACACAGCCGGCGCAATAATAGTGAAAGACGGAAAATTAGTTATGCGAAATCTCGGCATGAGTCTTCTGGAAGGAAGCATGGTTCTGAACGGCGAATATAATACGCAGGATTTGGCGGTTCCATTTATTGATTTTGGCATGAATATAAATCAATTTGATATAAGTTCCGCGCTCTCATCATTTGGATTCCTTGAAAAAATACTTCCGGAGCCGCAGAACTATGTCGGCAAAGTGTCGGCCACGCTCAATTTATACAGTGTGATGGACGAACAGCTTTCGCCTGTATTAAACAGCATAAATTCAAAAGGCAGGCTGCGAACGCAGAATCTGCAAATACGTAATTCGCCGCTTTTTGGGAAGGTGGCGGATCTTCTCAAAAACGAAAGCTGGCGCACCCCTTCTCCCGGCAATCTGGATATCGGGTTTGAAATAAGAGACGGGCGGCTGTATATAGAAGACCCGATAGTATTTAACATAGCGTCCGCCAAAATGGAAATCAAAGGCGATCAGGGCCTTGACATGACGTTAAACTACAGAGTTGACGCGAGTATGCCGGTTTCAACCATTGGCTCCGGCGCGACAGATCTTTTAAGCAGAATACCCGGAGGGTCTAACGTAAGAGACGTCAAATTAACCGGGTATATAAAGGGTGATGTAAAAAATCCGGACATAAGCATCAGTCTCGCTGACATGGCAGGCGCGGTAACCGGCGCGGTGAGAGAACAGGTTACAGAAATAGTAACCCAAAGAGTGGACGAAGCCAGAGCACAAGTTAGCGCGGAAGTGAACCGGCAAATCGATCAAATAATGGCGGAAGCCCAAAAACAGGCGGATAATGTTAAGGCTACGGCAAAACAGGCCGCCGACAGAGTGCGAAATGAAGCCAACGCGGCGGCAGACAGAGTTGTAAGCAACGCAGGCTCAAATCCAATTCAGAAAAGGCTTGCGCAGGAAACAGCCGCCACACTGCGAAGCGAAGGTGAAAATAACGCCAGAAAACTTGAACAGGAAGCCGATGCTCAAGCGCAGTCAATAATGGCTGCCGCGCAAAAAAAAGCGGATGAGTTAAGAAGGTGATAAACGCGCATCTTAACGGGACTTCCTGAATAGTAGTTTTATTGATATTGTTATACAAGGAGTGAATATGAATGCTTTAAAGAAAAACCCTGCATGGAAAGGCCGCAAAGGCCCTGTCGTTTTAGTAATCATGGACGGCGTAGGTTACGGTAAATATAAAGAAGGCGACGCTGTTGCCGGATCAAAAATGGATAATCTTAACGCGCTGACTGCGAATAACCCACACACGAAACTCAAGGCGCACGGAAAAGCTGTCGGGCTTCCCTCCGATGAAGACATGGGTAACAGCGAAGTCGGCCACAACGCGATGGGCTGCGGGCGCGTATTTAATCAGGGAGCGGCGCTTGTCTCAAAATCGATAGAAACAGGTGCAATGTTTCAAGGCGAGGCATGGAAAGAAATCTGCTCATACGTGAAAAGCGGCGCGGGACCCAACCCTACCCTTCACTTTATCGGGCTCTTTTCTGACGGCAATGTTCACAGCCATCTTGATCATTTAAAAGCCATGATAGCTCAGGCTAAAAAAGAAAATGTAAAACGCGTAATAATTCATGTGCTCTTCGACGGACGTGACGTAGGCGAGACATCCGCTCTTGAATACATCGATCCTTTTGAAGAATACCTTAAAAATTTAAGCACGGACGGTTTTGACGCAAAGATTGGTTCCGGCGGCGGACGTATGTGGATCACAATGGACAGATACGGCGCTGACTGGTCAATGGTAGACCGCGGCTGGCAGACTCACGTTTTGGGAACAGCGCGGCACTTTTCTTCCGCCCGCGAAGCTGTTGAAACTTACCGAAAAGAAATCCCCGGCATTATAGATCAGGATTTAAAACAATTTGTTATAACCGAGAAAGGCAGCGAAGAGCCGATCGGCATAATCGAAGACGGAGATTCAGTTATATATTTTAACTTCCGCGGAGATCGCGCGCTGGAAATTACCGCAGCGTTTGAAAACGACGATTTTGACAAATTTGATCGCATACACCGCCCGAAAGTTTGTTACGCGGGCATGATGGAATACGACGGCGACCTGCATGTGCCGAAACGATACCTTGTAAACCCTCCTTCGATCGATCACACAATGGGAGAATATTTGGCGACAAGCGGCGTAAGAACTCTCGCTATTTCTGAAACCCAAAAGTACGGGCATGTCACCTACTTTTTCAACGGCAACCGTACAGGCAAGTTCGATGAAAAACTGGAAGACTATGTCGAAATAAAGAGCGACGTTATTCCATTTGAACAAAAACCTTTAATGAAGTGCAAAGAAATCACTGACAAGGTTGTCGAGGCAATCAGCTCCGGCAAATATGATTACATCAGGTTGAATTTTCCAAACGGTGATATGGTCGGACACACAGGCGTTTACAAAGCTGTTGTCGAATCAATGGAAGGAATGGATGTGCAGCTTGGAAGATTAAAAAAAGCCGTAGAAGACGCGGGAGCCGTAATGATAATTACTGCGGATCACGGCAACAGCGACGACATGTATGAGCACGATAAAAAAACAGGAGCGGTTTCGCTTAAAGAGGACGGAACGCCGAAAGCAAAAACAAGCCACAGCTTAAATCCTGTTCCGTGCATTATTTTTGATCCTGAGTGCAAGGGCGAGTACGCGGCTGAACCTAAAGACAGCTGTTTAAACGAAGGGCTTGGAATAAGTTCAATCGCGGCGGTATGTATGCAGCTTCTCGGCTTTATTCCGCCTGAGGATTACGACAAGTCTGTGCTGAAAATGTAAAAATTTAAAGCGTCATTGACAAAAAAACCCTATTTTGTTAATGTTTCAAAATAGATTCTTCTGACGGGCAATAGCGCAGTTGGTTTAGCGTACAAGTCTGGGGGACTTGGGGTCCCCGGTTCAAATCCGGGTTGCCCGACAGGAGAATTTTTTTTTATTTAAGAATTTGATTACGGCATTTCTACAATCGGTTCAAAACGCGGATTACTCAGCTGGCTTGCGGCGCGGCGCTGCCACTCTCCGGCTCCCTGCTGGGAAGCAAGGAAGCTCCAGATAGTGCGCGCAACTTGAGTTTTTGCGTTTCTGTGAAGACTTGCTCCCAAATAGTATGCAGTTTTATAATACTCTACTTCATCGATATAAGATAATAAGATTTGGTTTCTGTTAATTTCGCGCGCAAGAGAAGAAAGATCGGTAAATAAAAAATCAAACTGCCTGCGCTGTATTTCTTCTATGATTATTGAATTTTGAATTAAAAACGCGAACATTAAATGCTGCTCCGCCGATGCGCGTCCCTGAACCGCGTAATGAAATCCCAACGCCCTGTGCGCGTGTTCCACGCTGTTGTTATTGTATCTGTACATAATCATAAAGCGGTTGAATCCGTGTTCCTTCAATGTATTTGACATTGCAGATACAGTAAAAGAAGCGTTAGCCTGAATATAAGGGAGCGGTATTGGATTTCCTCTTGAATCAAGACCGGGAGAAGCAGCCTGCGCAGCGCTGGCGTTTGCCCATAACGTATCTTTCTCCGCGATGATCGATTCATAAACCCTTATCATCTCGGTGTATTCCTGTCTTGTTCTTAAGATGTGCGCTATTTTATATAAAATGGAAACGCTGAAACCGGGATCTTCCATAACGCCGCGCATGTCATAAGCTTTTCTATACTGAGATAAAGCAAGCTGCAACTCGCCTTCAACGCGGTAAACTTCGCCTATCCAATATTCGGCTTCGGGATAATTTTTTAATCTCGCGAAGGCGGAAAGCGCGGAAGCCGCTGAATTATTAAAACTGGATTTGGGAATACGGTAAAAAAGTTCTTCAAGCGCGCTGGAAGCGGATGTATACAAACGATCATAAGAAAACTTCTCTACCATCTCGAGAGAATCGCCGATTCTGCGCACTTCGTTGTTAGAAAGAAAAAGTATAAAATCTTTTTCTAATTGTTCATACATCGCGCGTCTCTGGCGGCGCGCGTCTTCAAAAGATAATAAAGCCGCGCCGTAATTACCGTTTCTGAATTTCTGCTTACCCTGCTCAAGAGACAACCACCACGGCGCAGGCTGCTGCGCGGGAAACTGCATTGCATTTTGCGCGAATAACTGCGCCGAAATAAAAAACAGCGTAAATAAAAATAAATATTTTATTAATCTCATCATAACTTATTCAATTCCTCTTCAAATGCCGCATCAGCCTGATCTGCTGTAATGGTTTTAATTACTTCGCCATGCTTGAATATCAGCACTTTGTCTCCCGCTCCTGTAATGCCAAGGTCGGCGTGTTTCGCTTCTACAGGGCCGTTCACTTCGCAGCCCATAACCGCAACTGTTATGTCCTTGTCCATGGCGTATAACTTCGACATCCATCTGTCTGTAAAACCATGGGTGTCAAAACCATGCCTTCCGCAGCGGGGACAGGAAACAATGTTCACGCCGCGGCGCCTCAGTTTTTCATTTTCAGGCGCCAGTTCAAAGGCAGCTTTTACAATTTCTCTGCCTGCGATTACCTCGTTCTCCATACTGTCAGAAAGGGACACCCTTACCGTATCGCCAATGCCCTCCGTTAAGAGCGCAAGGAGAGCCGCCGTGTTCCTGACAACCCCCGCTGTCAGGGGACCGGCCTCGGTTACCCCGATATGAAGGGGTGCGTCTGTCCTCTGTGAAAGAAAACGGTTCGCTCTTATAATATCGGCAGTTTTTGTAGCTTTCATTGATACCAGAAAATCATTAAAACTAAATTCCTCAAAAACGGCGATTTCCCTCATGGCGGCCTCGCACAGCGCAGAAGAGGTGTCCATGCCCTCATCTACACGCTCGCGAAGGTCTGGAGGCAGGCTCCCCGCGTTTACCCCTATGCGGATGGGTATCTTCCCGGCGGCTTTTTCAAGAACCATGCGGGTTTTATCCTTATTGCCGATATTTCCGGGATTTATGCGGATTTTCGCGATTGGAAAATCCATACAGCGAAGAGCGATTTTATAATCAAAATGAATATCCGCGACAAGGGGCATCGAAACCATCTCGGCGAGACACCCAAGAACCTCGGCGCTTTGGATGTCAGGCACGGCAAAACGCAGAAGATCACATCCCATTTTCCCAAGCGCTTCAATTTTAACGACCGCGCTCTCAAAATCCTCGATACACAGGCGATCTTTCCACATTGTCTGGACAGCGACAGGGTGATTTCCGCCAATATAGACAGAGCGGATATGAGAAAATCCGCCGATTTTTACAATTTTAGATATTCTTTCCTGTTTCATAAAAATTACATATATTATACTATAGAAGAATATGGAATTCACCATAACCGCGGAAGAACAGAAGATTTTGCTGACTCAGGCGCGTGAATCGATATCCGCCGAGCTTGAAAAACGTAAACCGTTGTTTGAGGCGGCAAATACTGAAACGCTTCAAACACCCTGCGGAGCGTTTGTAACTCTGCACAAGGACGGTAATTTACGCGGCTGTATCGGAAGAATGACCGCCAATCTTTCTCTAATTGAAACAATCAGATTGATGGCAAAAGAAGCCGCGTTCGGCGACCCGCGCTTTCCTTCGCTGAAAAAAGACGAACTGGAGCGATGCCACATCGAAATCTCCGCTCTTTCTCCGATGACGCCGTGTGATAATCCGCGAAAAGTAAAAATCGGCGTCCACGGAATATTACTGACCGGACGCGGAAGATCGGGCGTGCTTCTGCCGCAGGTTCCTGTCGAGCAGGGCTGGGATCTTGATGAATACCTTGACTATATTTGCGTAAAAGCCGGACTGCCGCCAGGCTCTTATGACGCTCCCGATACGCAATTATATACATTCACTGCGATTGTTTTCGGCGAGAGCAAATAATGAAGAAGCGTCTTGCGTCTTTTTTAACAAAGGAAATCAAAAAAAAATCCGGCTTTATATCCTCTTCTTCAAAATTGAATCCTGAAGTTACAAGTCTTGAATACGATTCACGCAATGTAAACTCAGGCAGTCTTTTTTTTGCGCTCCCCGGCCTTCATACCGACGGAAGCCTTTATATTGATGATGCTATAAATCGCGGCGCTGTCGTAATTGTGCATGAAAACGAAATTGTTAAAGAAAAACCTGACGTAGTCTATATAAAAGTAAAAAACGCGCGTTACGCGATGTCGCCGATTTCAGCTTCCTTTTATGATTTTCCTTCTCAGCAGCTTTTTGTAACAGGCGTTACCGGAACAGAAGGAAAAAGCACAACAGTCTACCTTATCTGGCAGTTATTGACTCTCTTGGGGAAAAAAGCAGGTTTTATATCGACGGTTCAACACAGTCTCGGCGCAGAAGAAAAGTGGAACACGGAGCATCAGACTACACCGGAAGCGCCCGTTGTTCAGCGTCTTTTAAGAGAAATGGCAGATAACGGCTGCGAGTACGCGGTACTGGAAGCCAGCTCTCACGGACTTTCACCCAAAACAAACCGCCTTGGAGACGTTTCATTTTGTTCGGCTGTTCTAACAAATATTACTCACGAACACCTTGAATTTCACGGAACATGGGAACAGTACAGGGAAGACAAAGCAAATCTTTTCCGCGCTCTTGATTGCTATACTCAGGATAAAAAGTTAAAAACTTTTGAACCATTCGGAGTCATTAACGCAGACGACAAGGCCTCGCGTTTTTTCGCAAAAGCCACCTGTCAAAAAACATTTACATACAGTCCCGCTGGAAGAGACGGAGATATAAAACTAGAAATAATTGAAAGCAGCTCCCAGGGCAACTGGTATTCAATTTCAATTTCTTCAGAGAAAGAACACATCGATATAAGAGACAAGCTTCCGGGAGCTTTTAACTCTGGCAACGTAATGGCTTCTCTTCTTGTTGTTTCTAATCTTTTACAGATTAAGTTACGTGCAATTACTCCGTATGTAAACAGACTAAAACCAGTAAAAGGAAGAATGACGTCGATTAACAAAGGGCAGCCCTTTGAAGTTGTCGTGGATTACGCGCATACTCCTTCGTCATTTCAGGCGATTTTTCCGCCTCTTCGCGCGCGCCTAGATAAAACTAATAAAAAGATAATAAGTCTTTTCGGCTCCGCAGGAGAGCGTGACACGCAAAAAAGAAGCGAACAGGGAAACATTGCAGCTAACTATTCGGACATTATTATTCTGACAGACGAAGACCCGCGCGGCGAAAACCCAATGGACATCCTTGAAGAAATCGCAAAAGGCGTATACGCATTTAACAACGACACCCCAAGCACAGCCATCGGCAAAGTAATTTTTAAGTGCGATGAAAATCTTTTTCTCATTCCAGACAGACCCTGTGCGATACGCAAGGCATTATCTCTTGCACGTGAAGGCGACCTAGTCATTCTTCTGGGCAAAGGCCACGAGAACTCGATAATTTACAAAGACAAAACCATGCCGTTTGATGAAATCGGTGAGGTTGAAAAGGCGTTGGGGGAAATGTCTGCTTAAAGATGCCACAAAGGCGTGAGCGCAAAAGCCTGCTGGCGCCGGATGGCTGGGTTTAATAAAAGTGTGCCTTGCTCCTTCGCTTCGCGAACGGCGTCAATAAGACTGCGTGAAAAGCAGCCATATGTTGCCAGCAGACTTTTGCGTTTGCGCCGTTCTGGTAGATTATTGAGCGTTCACTTCAGAAGAAATAGGAGCAGCGATTCATAATCTGCGGTATCACGCTACATGTGGTGGTGTTAGGCGCAATGGGACACCAGACGATTTTGGTGACAGGCACACGGCGTGTCCGAGTTGAATATCTATTTCCATAGTCGTTCCTGAAAGTATCCACCGCTGTTTTATTAACGATGGATACTTGCTTTTTCCTTATTGCGCTTTATTAAAAAGCCCGGACGGCACGAACATCGCTACTATTAATCTTGCTGCTGTAGCCCTGAGTGCCACTGTCGAAAATCTGATCCCACGCGCCAGAGTTATTGGCCTGCGACGAAGACCAGAACCATCCTGTTATTGGTATTCCTGTTACTCCGGCAACTCTTGCTCTAAACATTTCATTTAACTCTCCTAAACTTGGCAGAAACCAGTCTGTAAAACCATTAAGGTCTTTATTTGCGCATCTTTGCGCCGCTGTATCTGTCAATGCCGCAAAAGCTGTACTGTTTACTATTGTCTGTGTGTCTTTTCTGCCTACGCCAATTGATGCTGCCAATCCTGCATTTTTTTCTGTTGGATTTGCCCATGTTGTTGTACCAGCTATTAATGTATTATCAGAAGAAGAAGCGGTTTGCCATCGAGACTTAGTTTCATTTGCAGGCGCGGCTTCAAGGTAGTAAGCGGTATATGTTGCAAAGTAGCCTGTGTTGCCTGGATCGCCGTAGCCTGTTACAGTAAAGCCGCTAGTAACCACATAGAAGATTATTCCACCTGCGGGTCCTGTGTTGCCAATTTTATAAAATTTATATACTCGTGTATCGTAAGTAGTACAAGTAGAGCATGTTCTCGTTTCTTCTCCGTCAGTTTCTGCGGAAAAGTTAGGCGGTGTTGTTATTACCCAATTCCCTAAATGTCCAAGTGCGGGATTATCGCCTTCACGTTCATTCGTTTCTGTGCAAGGTATATTATTGCAAGTTGCTGTATCCTTGCTCACCTGTACACAAGTTGCCGCTATCACATTTAACGTCCAGTCCCAATCATGAGCGGCTGTGTCTATCTCTCCAGTATATTCTTCTTCAGTGTGCGTAGCAATGTATGAACATACTCTTATTAATCTTTCCGGTGATATACAGGTAGCGGCGGTTTTTTGTGTCCAGTCGCCAAAATCGTGGTTCTCTGAATCAATGGGTATAACATCGCCTGTTAAATCTTCATTACAACGATTACAATGTCCAATTCCGGTCAAACCTGTTGCGACACACGTTGCGGCTTTTGCTCCCGGAAGATTATGTCCGAGTGCGGAATGGCTTCCTGTCCTTTCATCAGTTATAGCACAGTTTTGATTCAAACAAGATGCTGTGTCTTTACTTGCCGATGTACAGGTTGCAGATATTGAATCCTCTTCCCAATCACCCCAATTATGACCGGTTGCGGCTTTTATTACATAGCTGCAAACTGTGCAAGTTTGAGCTGTTTCACAGGCTGCGGCAATTCCCGGAGTGTGTCCATTTGCTTCTTGCAGTATATAACCGCAAATTATACATGTTTGAAGCGTAACACAAGTTGCGGCGACACCTGGGATGTGTCCATTTACACAAGGGTTAGTGTTTAGTGTTTTGCCATCATCGCAGGTTGACATTGTGAATGCGATTATTGCCGAAAAGGCAATAATCCCTAAAAATTTGATTGTGTTTCTCATTAAGAGCTCCTTTTGATTAATCTATAAGACAATATTATTGAATATTAGACAATGTGTCAATATAGAAAAGTCTATATTATTATCTCAAGGGCAATAAATATGGAAAAAACAGCTTCCCTCAAGGAGATTTTTGCAAAGAATTTGCGTGAAAATCGCAGAAAAATTGGATATTCGCAGGAAAAACTTGCCGAAAAAACAGGTATTTCCACGCAATACCTCGCAATGATGGAAATTGCCCGCAAATTTCCCACATCATCTGTCCTTGAACGCATTGCCATATCGTTAAATATAAATGTTTACGAACTTTTTTTAATAGAACATTCTCCAAGAGACGAACTGGAACAGCTTAGAAGAGACATTATTGAAGAAATGAAGCAAACCTTTGATGTATCTTTAAAAAAGGCAATCTCAGAAAATAAGCGCACAGAGTGACTGTCACCAAAAACGGCATAGTCCTTACGATCACCCTTTCAATGCCGCCTCAATCTCATCTATAACGCTATCGGGAGTGGAAGCTCCGGCGCAAAGACCAATGGTTTTGTAATTAAAAAAACCGGGCGGGATGTCTTTTGCGTCTTCTGCGAGAGCGCAGGGTTTGCCGCTCTCTTCGGCGATCTCCAGCAGGTGAAGTGTGTTAGCTGAATTTTTGCCGCCTGCGATGATTACGGCGTCTGTTTTCCGCAGAAGATCACGAAGAGCGTTCTGGCGTTCTGTCGCGGCAGCGCAGATTGTATTAATTATTTCCAGATTGGAAAAATGTTTTTTAATGGCGCTTCCAATGTCATTGTATAAAGCTTCTGAGATGGTTGTCTGGCCTAAGAGAGCTGTTTTGGCGTTCCCGTCAATTTGAAATAAACGAATTGCCGCTTCCTTCGCGTCTTGCGCGCTGTTAACTATTGCGCTAAACTTCGCATCTTTAGCGTATCCAAAAACGCCTTCAATTTCCGCATGAGACGCTTCTCCCGCAAGAAAGATGCAATAACCTGCGCGGGTAAGCTCCTTCGTTTTTAACTGGCTGGCCTTTACCCTGGGGCATGTCGCGTCAACAATTTTGCATCCGGTATCGCGAAGGTCATTTTCTTTTTCAAGGCTTATTCCGTGCGCGCGGATGATCACAGTGCATTTTTCACACTCAGGCGGCAAAGCTTCAACGGCTTCTACTCCCTTTTCTTTGAGATCGTTTAACACCCTAGGGTTATGAATTAGGGGGCCAAGAGTATAAACAGGAGAGCCTGTTTCTGCGGCACGCCGCGCTTCGCCGGCAGCAAGTTCTACCGCGCGCCGCACGCCCATACAGAAACCTAAAACATTCGCTCTTATAACATTCACTAACCTATCGCTTGTTTCTTCTTTTCACGTTTAATTTTTAAATTCTGCCAGAAGTTCACAAAGCCGGATACAATAAACAGCGTCGTGTATACGCCCGAAAGCATACCAACCATTAACGCCATGGCAAAATCTTTCATTGAGCCTGCTGTAAAGATAAACAGCGCCAGTACCGCAAGCATTGTAGAAGCTGTTGTAATAATTGTACGTCCCAAAATGCCTGTAAGAGAAATGTTCAATATATCGATAAATGAATTGTCAGGATATATGCGCTGATTTTCCCTTACGCGGTCGAAGAAAATAATCGTGTTGTTAGTTGAATAACCCAGAATGGTAAGAATTGCCGCGATACTCAACGTGGTAAATTCCATCTGCGTCCAAACCATAAATGCGATCATTACCAATCCGTCATAAATAATCGCGATTACAGCACCGACAGCAAATTGCAATTTAAAGCGTATGGCTGAATAAATCAGGATTAATAAAAGAGTGAGCGACACAAGCATTCCGGCCTGATCTGTCAGGTCTTTGGAAAAACGGGAACCGACAAAATCCGAGCGAAGAACAGCGATGCTTCCCTTGTCAAAAGTGTTTTCCAAAGTCTGAACAATCTGCGTTCTGACCGCGGTGTTTTCAGCTTCGCTCTCTTCATTTTTATTTTCAACGCGAATCATAAAGTGGCGATCCGCGGGAACTCCAAGGCTCTGAACAGAAACGCCGCCCATACTAAAATTCGCCATTGCCGCGCGCACGTCAGAAATATCTATTTGGGCGTTTTGCGGCATATAGTGAACAACATAAGGATACGCGCTGCTAAGTTCGGGAGAATTTCCCATGGAGCTGAACACGAGCCACTGTGAATTAATATTTTCATTTGCAGATAACTTTACTTCAAGGCCCTCCAGCTGCTGTTCCATGGCGCGTTTGATGGAACCAATTGTGTTGTATTCAACGAACGGGAAAGAATGCGTTCTGCTTTCTTCGCCGGCTCCGGAAATTATAATATTAAGGCTGTTTGAATCATGTTCAAACCTTGCGTTAGAAATTCCGCTCCAGCGTAACTCAAACGCGGTCGGAGCGATTTTTACTTCAAGAATATGGCCGGCCTGAAAATCGACGCCGAGAGCAAATCCATTTTTCGTTATGTAACCGGAAATACTAAAGATAACAAGAGCAAGAGAGATGAACGCGGCAGGAACGAAAAACTTGGAGAATTGAATTGTCTTTTTCATAAACTGACCGCCTTCGAACGAGTATTGCCTGAACGAACGGGAACTGAACCGTCCTGTATGCGTGTTGTCCAGCTGACAGAAAGTTTCTTGCTGCGGAAAACATCAGTGCCGACATCAAAAATGAGCCGTGACACAAAGAGCGCTGTAAAGACCGACGAAAATACGCCGATTGAAAGGCTTACCGCGAATCCTCTGATTGGGCCTGAACCAAGCTGCGAAAGGAACAACGCCGCAATAAACGTCGTGATATTGGAGTCCATAATCGCCCAGAAGGCTTTTCCAAAACCGGCTTCCACTACAGCCTTTCTGGTTTTTCCAAGCCTTATCTCTTCCTTCATGCGTTCGAAAATAATTACGTTTGCGTCCGTCGCCATGCCTATCGTTAAAATAAAACCTGCGATGGCGGGCAGGGTCAATGTAAAATTAAGAGCAGATAACACGCTGAACATAATGTAAAAGTTTAACAGCTGCGCGACAACCGCGTTGATCCCTGCCGTTCTGTAAAAGAAAAGCATAAACACCAAAACAGCGGCGATACCGCCCAACAGCGCGTACAATCCCTGCTTAATTGTGTCCTCTCCCAAAGAAGCGCCGATACTCTGCTGATTATCAACAGTAAGCTCGACAGGCAGCGCGCCGGTTCTTAAAACAAGAGCGAGGTTTTCCGCTTCTTCGGAAGAAAATCCCGAAATGGAGCCTCTTTCGCGGATACCCGTGGAAATATTAGGATGAGATTTAACTTTGTTGTCCAGCACAATTGCCAAAGGCTTTCCTGTGTTAGCTGATGTAAGCCTGTAGAAAATTTCTCCGCCTTCGCTGCTTAAATTAAAAATAACTTCGGGCTTGCCGTCCATGCTGTTACGGTCAACATAAGCGTCCATTATGTAGTTTCCGTCAAGACCAACCTCTTTTTTTACGGCAATGTATCTGAACATATTGTTGGAATCTTTTTCCTGCTCATCAAGGCCGTATCTGTCTTTTGAATATACGCCGAGAATCTGAACATCGGAAGTTAGGCCTGGAATCAATGAATAATCAATTTGATTTCCGTTTACGAATATATTGCCGTCCGCGTCCACGATTATGTTGGGATATTCTCTGTAATAGAATTCATTAAAACTGGCGGTAGCATCGGTATCCTGCAGACGGAAGGTAAGGCTTCCTTTTCCCATTATAATATCGTTGATTCTTTCAGGGTCTGCAGTTCCGGGAATTTCAATGTATATTTGATCTGTTCCCTGAGTGCGGATAACGGGCTCTGTCAGGCCAAACTGGTCAATGCGGCTGTTCAAAACTTCAAGAGCGCGGTTCATCGCGTCAACAGGATCGTCATTTGTTAATGTGCTTCCTACACGCAAAATAATGCTTAGGCCGCCTGAAAGATCAAGACCGAGTTTAACAGCGTTGCTCTGCAAATCTTTCAAAGCGAAAATTTCATCGCTGTATTTCTGCTCGATTGTTTCAGGAAGTAATGTGCCTGACGGAAACGCGTCAAGGACTGCGCTTGCTGTCCACTGCTCTGGAACATTTCTTTTATTTTCCTTGTACAGTTTCTGCGCTGCGGGAATTAAAAATTCCAAACCATCGGGAATCTTGTCATCCGAAAACACGGCGGCCTCGATGCGCTGAATGTCCCTCTGGGCGTTCTGAATTGCTGTGACTTTAATCTGCTGTCTCGATTCCTGCGCAAGAGCTTTCTGTTCCATGGGAATAAAAAAGTGCCAGCGGATTGTCGGCCAGAGGAATAAAAAACACACCCCAAGCACAATAAGTAAAATAACGAATCTATAACGTTTGCTCATGTTTATTCTCCGGAATCGGAAGATTTCTCTTCGGTTTCTTCATTCTCCTCAGATTTGTCCTGGCTTTTTCCTTCCTTTGACGGAGACTGGTTTACGACAGTGGAAATAGCGCTGCGAAGGAATTCCAGTTTTACATTATCGTCAACTTTTATAATTACGGTTGTTTCTTTAACGCTTTGAACCGTACCGTAAAGCCCGCCGAAAGTGACAATCCTGTCGCCTTTTTTCAGCGAAGCCTGCATTTTTTCAGTTTCCTTCTGCTTTTTTCTCTGCGGCCTCATGATAAGAAAATAAAAAATGAGAATCACCGCTCCAAAAGTAATAAAGGTAAACATTGGATTCGGAGGCGGCGGCTGCGTCGTGGTTTCCTGAACCGCTTGAAGCAGCGGAAGAATAAAGTTATCCATGGAAAACATCCTTAAATATTGAATTTACAGAACTCTAGCACAAAAAAGGGAACTTATTCAAGGGCTTTACAGGATTACCGCTTTTTTTACTTCCACTGGATAAACCCCAAAAAGTCGCTGTAATGCTTCAACTGTGACCGAGGCTCCGGTGGTTTTATTGTAGGTTTCAGCCACAGTTTCCAGTTCTTTCGGGTCATTTGACCAGATTGCCGAGGAATAGGCCGCTCTAAAAAACCCTTTTTTAGCCAAATCGCCTGTAGAAAGCGACGAATACTGCCTTTTTGCCTGTCCGTCTACCAATGCCGAAGGACCGTCATAGCCAATTGTAAAAATGAATTCTTCCCTGGAAAGCATATTCGCTCCTTAATTAAAATTTCCAAACAAGACCAATTTTTGGTTTTATTACACCAAAAGGCACCATAGCCATATAATGTGAAAAATCCGCGCCAATTTCAATATGAAACAGCTCGTAAAGAAGGAATAAACCCGTGACGCCGCAATTGAAATAAACGGTGAATTCGCTCCCGGACTGATCTCCAAAACTGTTTATTACAGACGCTCCGACGCCGAAACGGAATGTTACAGCATGCATCATGTAATAGAATCTTTTTTGAAGCGCGATATTCACGCCGATGTCGGTTAATAACGCTCCGTTCTGAAGCGCCATGGAATTGCCGTATGTGTCAGCGAAGTTAAAATTAATCGTTGACAGCGGATTAAGAAAATATGTTGTCGTATACAGTTCCAGTCCGCCGTTAAAAGTACTGCGTCTTGACGACATTACTTCAAAGCTGATCGAGCCGCCGGCAAAATAAAATTTGCTGCCGAAATCGTCCTTCAATCCTCCGTAAAGCGGAATCAGGGAATTCCAAAGCACTTTCATGAAAAAATCCAGCGGCTTTCGATAGCCGATAAAAAATCCGCCTGCTCTGGCGTCCAGTCCGCCGGGATTTTTTATATAGATATCATACGTACCCGGAACAAGGTTTGTGTCATCAAAGAAAAGCCTTACTCTTTTTTGCGCCATCATCACATGAATCGGAAACAGCTCTTTGCTCCTGTTGCGAAGATATATTTGCGAATCTTCCTGCATGTTAACAATGGAAATGTTTAACTCCCTTTCGACACGCTGATCCAGAAAAAAAGATCTTGGCATAAAACTTTCAATTACCGGCTGATAAGCTGGAAGAACAATAAACTCTTTCCATTCGGAAGTTTCGCCGACGCGGCCGAGAAAATCCAAAGTGGTTATATTGTAACGGTAACTTCCCGGAGGTATTGATAATTCAATAAAGATTTTACCGGTTCTTTCCCTGTGATATTCGCTGCCGTCATTGATATTTTGAATTACAATTTCATAATCCGAAGCGTTTTCATCCGGATCCCAGACTATTCTTTGAAAGAGCCGAGGCGCGGGAGTCATATAATCAATAAAATAACCGGGCATTATTTCTTCTTCTTTTTTTTCATCCAAAGCCGAAGGTTCCTGCGCGTTTATGAAAGAGCATGTAAAAATAAATATTGCTGTAAAAATAATACTGAGAATTTTATTCAGTGCCATATAAAACTCCCATATCTTTCGGCTGTACGCGCCCCGGACGCGGAATATCAAATGTAAACGAACTCTCACCTGGAGCGCTTCGCAGAATAATTCTGTCGTTTGAGTCATAGGTAACCGCTTCCACATGCCATATATAATTTCCGTTATCAAATATTGTTAAATCATCAAAAATATATCCTGTTCTATCGAAAGTCTCGATCTGGAAAACAGGCTGCCGTCTCAGCAGCGTAACCCTGTAAACCGTAAGAATATACGAATGAGCCCATTCTACCCTGGACCAGCTTAAAGCAAGTTCGCGCTGCTGCCGCAATCGATCAATGTTGATAAGATGCCCCGAAGCAGGCATTAGATTTGCCGGCGTTGCAAGCGACGTCACAGTTGACGGCGGCGGAGACTGCGGTTCGGGTTGAGGCTGCGGTTGTGCCTGCGCTGCCGGCTCAGGCGGCGGCGGTTGTACTTGCGGCTGCGGCGTCGCTGGCTGCGGCTGTGGTTGTGGCTGCGGCTGAGGTGTCGCTGGCTGTGTCTGCACTTGCGGTTGTATCGGCGGTGGAGGAGGCGGCGGTGGCGGCGGAATTAAAGGTGGCGGCGCAGGCGGAGGAGGCGCGGGCGCTTGCTGTTGCTGTTGCTGCACCGGCCTTGGCGCAGGCGCAGGCGCAGGTGATTGTACAAGCGGCTCAGGTTGTGACTGCGGCGTTACCGGTTCAGGCGCAAGCGGTTGTACCTGCGGAACTGTTTCTGCGGTGGCTTCTTCCTCAACTGTCTTTTCATCAATTATTTTCTCTTCAATTTTTTCTTCAATTCTTTCTTCGGGTTTTTGTTCTTCCCTTATTGCTTCTACATGAAAAGACGATGCTTGTGAAAAACGAGCGCTGCCTTCAAAAACAGGAGGGAAAACCGGCAGTACGCGCCAATACCATGCGCCTGAATCAAACAAGGGCGAAACATAACTTGTTCCCTGCACCTGCACAGAAAGATCAAGATTAAAGAAGTCATTAAATTTGGAAACCTGAAGCATGTAATATGAAGCTTCGGGAACAGCTGACCATCTGAATTGTATTTCATCCCTTGAACTGCCTGTCCTGTTCATTTGGAACAGATGATTATTTGCGGGACTAAAAAGCGAAGGCGCCTGCGCTCTTGTCACAGTAAAACGCCCTGATGCAAGAACTTTCTCTTCAAAAGAAATCCGCCAATACCAATATCCGCTATTTACAGCCGCCGCGGCGTTTGAATTTAAATTATCTATTGTCCGGACAATCTTAGAAAAATTTCTGTCTTCCGAGATCTCAAGCTTAAGATCATCCGAATTATACATATTTATTCTTGCCCAGGAAAAATTAACATTTAACGCTTCGGCATCCGGATTAAGGTAGCGCGCATTGGGACGCGGCTGTATAACAGAGACAACCGGATTGTACACATCATTGCCGCGGGAATCCAGGGCGATTATCGAACCTGATTGAATTTCCCGCGGGCTTTCATTGCCTATTATCTGCGCAGAACCTTCCGTTACGCGCATAACAATACCTGCGTCTCCCGAAGACGCGTGAAACACGGTGCCGGGCGCGGTTTCCACTATTCTATCTCCGATTGACAGACGGACAACGCCGTTATCCTCGTTGGAAGTTATTTTAATATCTCCCGTATAAAAATCTATTTTTAAAAAACTTTTACCGTCTGCGTCTTTCTGAATGCGAATCAGCGTATTTTCACCTAACTCAATCTGGTTGTCGTCGATATTAAGAGTAGCTCCGGAAAGGCGCGCGATACGCACCAGATCCCCCGAGTATACGTGGGATTCTTTATAAAGCCTGTCCCACACTACCCTGTCGTTATGGCGCCGCTGAACCGTATTGTATTTTACTTCGACATTTCCGGCAGGCGCATTGTTGAGGGAGCGGAAAGTCATAAACAAATCGTTATAAAAAAGATAGATGCTGACAGCGGCGCCTGAAAGACAGAAGATGATTACAATTACATCCAGCAGCCTGCTTGAGGTTCTTCTTCTTTCTACAGCCGGCGTATCACTCATTTAAAAACTCCGCTATTCGCCGGCGCCGATTTTATATTTTACTTCTTCCGCGTCCATATCCACTTTCGACATATCGGGCGGTTTAATGTCAAGCAGTGTCCTTACCTCTTTTAAAGTTTTCGGACCAGAAGTAACAGAAACATGATTTACAACCGCGAATATTCTAACCGGTTTTTCTTTGCCTTTTACCGTAACGGAAGGCATTTCTTCGGTTATAAAGAAATATTTTACAAGATTCCATGTGCTTTCGGAAATTAAAATATCGGTTCCAAGCGGTTTATTCAGCGCTTCAATTCTGGAAGCAAGGTTAACAGGATCGCCTATAACCGTATATTCCATCCTGACATCAGATCCAATTTGCCCAGCTGTTACAATTCCCGTGTTGATTCCGCAGCCTATGCTGATGGGAGGATCCCCGGGGTCGCCTGCAAAACGGTTTTTATTCATTTGGACAAGAGCCTTTCGCATCATAAGCGCGGCTTTAACGCCGTTGAAAGCGTCTTTAGCTGGGCTTCCCGCGCTGTAGGCAGTACCCCAATGCGCCATTACCGCGTCTCCGATAAATTTATCCACGACGCCGTTTGTTTTTTCTACGCAGTCAACCATTTGGGTTAAATAATTATTAAGCCACTGTACAATTCTGTCAGACGCGTCGCTGCCGAATTCATTTGTAAAATTTTCAGATTTTTCCGTGAACCCGCGGATATCCGAGAAAAAAACCGTTGCGTGTTTGGGTAATCCGCCGGGTTTTATTTCGCCGCGCATTGCCTTAACTGCTATTTCACGGTTGGTAAACCGCCCGAAAACGCTGAGGGCCTTGCTCATCCTCTGGAAACTCGATGTTAAAAATCCTATTTCGTCCCTGCTTTTTGGTTTTAGATCAAGATCAAAGTAACCGCCCTCTATTCTGCGCGCGGCGTTGGAAAGTATTTTTAAAGCGGTAGAAATTGTTTTAGAGAAGAACCAGATAAAAAGGATCGAAATAAACACAACCGCGGCTGTCAGAAAAATATTACGGCGGGTAGTGGCTTCGATTCCTTCAAAGAGTTTATTATACTCGATGCTGGTAATGGCTATGCATGCGCCGTCGTCTAATTTTGTAAAAGCGATATAATATTTGACGCCTTCATCTTCGATTAAATCCTGCCTGCTGCCAATATTGCTTTCGCGGATTTTTTTAATGGATTCCCTGTTCGCGATATTCACGTTAGACGAAACCATTTCGCTGTCGGAATGAATAAGAATATCGCCGTCGTTATTAATAAGGTAGGATTGATTGACTCCGAATCCGAAAATTTCCATTAGGTGCTCGGGAGAAAACAGAACAAGATACGCTCCGTCCTCTATATGAAAAAAAAGAGCAAGCATGTTTTCGGAAAAATACGGCGTAGCGTTCAGGAAAATTGATCCTCCCGAGGCTGCCCTGTTATACGCGGCGCTGTTATCAGTATAATAAGATTTAACAAGAGACACGTCTATATCTTTTTTAATAAAATATTCTTCGTTAGTCAGAAAATGCATAGGCTGTTCTGACAGAAAATCCTGCTCTGAAACATCAGGCGAAGCTTCCTGCGGCACAGGGAAGGCAATAGCCGCTATATGTTCGTTTTGTTCAAAATAATGTTTAGAAGCCCTGTCCGCTAAATCGCTCTGCGTGCCCGCGTCAGCAATTATCTGTATTAAAACCTGAGCGTTTGCGCGTACATTTGTAAAGGTATAATTAGCTTCGGCGGAAGAGCGCCAGTTAATCTCATAATTGTTAACTTCGGCGGCAATTTCCAAATCCATTCTTACAAAGTATGAAACAAGGAATGTTATCGCGCCAAGAGAGATTAATACAAGAATTGTTATAATTGTTACAAGCTTTGCGCCAATGGAAAACCGGATAAATTTATCGCTTAACCTGTTATTACGCTTTTTACTCATAGTTAATTATAGTATAGAAATTAGTTTCTTCCAAGGAGGGAAGCGTATTCTCTTTCGTAACGTCTTAATTGCGGGTGATCAGGTGAAATGGCAAGGGCCTGCCTTAAATAATAAACCGCCCGTCTTTCTTCCCTTCTGTTGTGATAAATTAAAAAACTGGCTATTAAAGCGTCAAGATTTCTTGGGTCTTCAAAAAGGCTTGAACGTAAATCGTTTAAAGCGGCGTCCTGATTCGTCTGCAAACGGCTGCGAAGGAAAAAATAGCGGCTTTTAACAGCTCCCGAGCTCACCGAGTTAATGCGGTTTTCTATCATTCTGGACGCATCATCCCTTCTGTTATTATCAATTAATGCTGATATATAGATAACGATATAATCATTGTTGGAGGTATCCCTGTCGTATATTTCACGCGCATAGGTTAACGCTCTTGCGTTGTTTCCAAGGCCGCGCTCGACATGGTATCCGTCCGTTAAATCCTGAACAGTGCGCCGGACAGCAAGAACACGGTTCAGATACCCCTGGGCTTCCTGCCAGTTTTCGCGCTGGATTGCATCTCTTAACCCTAAACTTAACACCTGTACCGAAGAGCCTGCTGTCCGCCTTAACAGTTCTAAAAATTCCCTTCCCTCAGTTTGATCCGCGGAGCGCGGCGATTCCATTAGAAGAGTGGCGGCATAGACCATGGCTTCTATATCGTTAGGGTCGGTCCTTAAAATTGAACGAAGATAGTTTAAAGCCGAATCGCGGTTCCGGTTTCCTTCGGCCTGAACTCTTGCGCGCATATACAAATAGGATCTGTGATTTTGATTTATCGAAGCGAAAATATCCAGCGACGCATTGGCCTGGGTAAACTGCCCCTGCTCTATCAATATGGCCGCTCTTATTAAAAGAAAATCTCCGTTTCTTGGTTCTGTGCGCAGAATTTCGTCAACAGCGGTCAGAGCGCGTGACAATTCGTTATTTTCAAAAAGAGAAATCGCAAGCTGTCTTCTTATTTCCATGCTGTCAGGATGATTGATTGCAAGTTCAGAAAAGAGGGCAACCGCTTCTCTCGCGTTTCCTGAAAGCCTTCTTACGCGCGCAATGCCCATCCGGGCAGGGTAACATTCCGCCGATATCTCATAAGCCTTTCTGTACGCGGTTTCGGCGTTGCGAAGATTTCCCATGCGCTCATAAATAAACCCCTGAAAAAGCGGAGGCAAAACAGAACGCGGACGCAGGGTGAAAGCTTTATCCATATCTGTCAAAGCATTCTGAAGAACTTCAGACGAACTCTCATCGTTTATTGAAAGAAAAGGGAGAATATGCTCAAAAAAATCGCTGGAATTTCCCGAGGGACGGACATAATTGCCTTTTTCGGCCTCTCTGATAATGCGCGTATATCCCGCTGTCTGAGGAAGATCGATGGCAGGAAGCTGCGCGGGCGAATCGGGATAAACAAGCTTTATTAAAAGGATATTGACGCCGGTCATTAAACGGCCAAATTCAACGTGGCTTAAATTATTGCTGCGGATAATTTCCAGCGCATGCAGCATGGAAGAAAGAATTCCGGATTCTGTTAAAGTGCGTATTTCATCGGCAAGCCCGCCCGAAGACTGACGCGCAGGAGCGGAGCCTGTCTCGCCTGAGTCCACTGACTTTGACGCTGTTCCGCAAGAAATAATAATCAGCGTTGAAAAAATATATATAATTACGCGATTTAAGGCCTTTGCCACCACTATTCATTTTCCGTTTAATCAAAAATTTATTTTTATAGAAAAGGAAATATCACATATACAAAATCATAGCACAATGATAGTATGATAAACAATGGATAATAGAAAAAAACCGTGGTTTTTTACCAATTTCGCATTTATTTCTTTAATTTTTACGCTAATTGTTTCGTGTGTTCCGGAAACATTGGGCGTAGATTCGTATTATGTTACAGGATCAAAAGAAAACAGAGAGGATTTTCTTGAATTGTTCCGCCTCCTTGGCGAAGAAGAGCCCGGAAGCGAAGGAGAATTTGCCGTAATCATGGAAATTGCGGAAGGTTTCGCCCGTCTTAAGGAATATGACAGGCTCATTCATTTTTTAAGCGATAAAACCATCAAAAATCCGGCCGATCCTTACAACGCTTACTATTTTTTGATGATTGCGTACGCGAATATGCAGCTGGAATCAAAACCTATTGCCGCTTTATATTTTGAGCTTATCATTAAAAATTACCCCGATTTAATTATAAATAACGAATCCATTCATCTGGTATGCCTTCAGAATCTAATCAATCTGATAGAAAAACCGGAACGCCAGGTGTGGTACTACAACGAAATGATTTCAAGATTCTCGGACAAAATCGACCTTGGAACTTCATATTTTTTACTTGGAAAGGCCTGCGAACGCATAGGCGACTGGAACGGCGCAATTTCAGCGTACACCAATTACCTGCCGTTTACAGGAACAATTATCCCCGGTCACCCGGATGCCGATTATTATGCAAGGCATCAGGTGGATTTTAACAGGTCTCAGAAAGACTGGACATTTGAAAGCCTCGCAGCCCTTAGAAGGGTTATTGAAAACGCCCTTGATGAAGGCAACGCGTACCAGCTTATGCAGTATCAGACAAAAGTTAATTTTTTTGCCCGTTCATGGGAGCAAATAGAAACCGATGATGTAGGTATGAGAAGATTTAATCTTTCGCTGTATATGTACGGCAACAGGATAAAGTATGCCTCTACCCTTGATACTTCATCAAACGCGAACGAGGCATTTTTAAGAACGACGGGCTGGTCGATGACTTTGCCGACGTGGTATTTGTATTTTAAGAAGATAAACTTCCCCCAAGACCCTGAAATTCACGGCCGCTGGGAATGGGCCGGGATTTACTACGGAGAGAAATTTTAATGACAACAAAACAAAAAACTACATTAATGCTGTTAGTTTTTCTCTTCTCATTCATGGCAGTCTTTATAGGAGCTCAGGAAAGCGTTCCTCAAACGCGGCCTATGCGCAATTTGGCACCGGATTCCGCTCTGCCGCTTCCAACCCACACATCAACATATCAGTTCCAGCCTGCGGCAAATTCGCTTCTTACGGAAAAAGCGCTTTCGCAGCCGCTGACTCAGCAGTACATCGCGCAATATTCAAATCCGCGCGGAGTGGCTACCCTTAACGCCGTTATGGAACGCGCAAGGTTATATCTTCCCTTTATTAAGGAAGAAGTGGCAAAAAGAGGATTGCCTCCGGAACTTGCATACCTTCCTATCATTGAATCGGGTTTTCAAATAACAGCGAGAAGCCGTTCAGGCGCCATGGGGCTGTGGCAGTTTATGATGAACAGTATTTCGCCTTACAATATAAAAGTGACGGAACTTGTCGATGAACGCCGCGATTTTATTAAATCGACGTTGGGAGCCCTGCAAAAACTTGAAGACGAATATAAAAGACTTGGCTGCTGGGAACTGACCCTTGCGGCATATAACTCGGGCCTTGGCGCCGTAACACGCGCGGTACAGAGAACCGGAAAAAATGATTATTGGGAGCTTTGCAGCAGAAAAGATTTAAGGCCGGAAACGGTAAATTTTGTGCCCAGATTGATAGCTGTATCTTATGTTGTTTCCCAGCCCAGAAGATACGGGATAAATGCCTGGCATAATAATTTTGAATGGACAGCGATACCGCTTCAGCGTCAGGTATCCATCGATATAATCGCAGAAGAAACAGGGATAAACCGGAACATTCTGCGCAGCTTGAACGCCGAACTGATTCACGGAATCACCCCGCTTGACAGCAATTACAAGCTTAAAATCCCCTCGGAGTACATTGAGCAAATCACGGAAGTGCTGGAACGCGATGATTTAAAACTAATCCGCTACTACTACCACATTGTGCGTCAGGGCGATACATTATGGTCAGTGACCAGACACTACAATATATCCCAGGCCATGATTGAACAGCATAATCCGGGCATTTCTAACCGTTATTTAAAAATCGGCGAAACTATTGTTGTTCCGGCGTTTCCCGGCGCGCCGCCCCCTGCCAGGCCTGTTACAACTACCAGTATTTCAACGGTTTCTCAGGGAACCGACGGCAATCATACAGTCCAAAGGGGAGAGACTTTCTGGGCTTTAGGAAGAAGGTACGGCCTCGATCCGCAGGCGATTGCTCAGGAAAACAATATGCAATTATCCGACACTCTGCATGCGGGAAGAACGATAAAAATACCGATAAGATAGTAGAGGGATCGAATGGCGCGTCTTAACGCTAAAATAGCCGTATTTTTGTCATTATCACTTATTATTACCGGAGCAGTCTCTGCGCAAAACACCGCGCAATCCCACGCGCGGGAAAAGATCAATATTTCAGGTTCTGTGGATTGGGATTCAATGCGCATAAGTTCCGACATCACGCTGGATTTATCATCGGCGGGTATAAAGCTTCCGTCAGGCAGGACGCACGCAGAGTCGCTTTTAAAGGACGGATATCTGAGCCATGTGCGCCCATTCATTTTACAGTTACAGGTTGATTCTTCTTCTACGGTAGCGGATCTTGTTTCGAGAGGAGAGTTCAGCATGGCGGAAGTTGACGCCATTGCGCAAATGACAAATTCGGTGCCGCCTTCGTTTTCACCTGACATGCTCAGAATGTCCTCGTCTCACAGAATATCGCTTTTAAATATCAGCGCGGCCCTGTTGAACCATAACACTCCCTCTCCTGTAATTAGAACTTTAAATCCTGTGTCAACAGCGCAGTACACGGGCATAATAATAATCGCGGCGGAAGAACTTCCCGTTCACGGAATGATAAGAAAAGAAAAACCTCTTCCCTGCCTGTTTCCGAAAATCTGGGACAGCGAGATGAACCTTATTTACGAGCGCAGCATGCTGGAATCGCGCAATATCACAATGGCGCGTTATTCGACGATGGAAAATATTTTTAAAAGAAACCCGACTGGCCTCTCGCAGGAATTGCAGGAGGCGGCGGGAGAAAGACCGCTTCGTATTTTCGCGCGCGGCGTGTTCGGAAGAAATCCTACAGACCTTATTATAGATCGAAGCGACGCACTTTTGATAATTTCATCGGAGCAAAACCGCAGCCTTTTATCGCAGGGCAAGGTGGTAATAATTCTTGATGAATCAGTTCTGCGCCGTCAATTCAGCGGCGAATAAGCAGCCTTCCCATAATAACCGCTATTATCTGCTGAAAGATAATGCTCAGAATTGCAGGTAACACTGTTGTTTCGGGGAAAAAAGCGACAGCGATTGTCATAACAGCACTGTTGTTTCTAAGCCCTCCCGCCAAAACCAGCGACGCGCTTTTTTCATAACCGAATTTTCCGATAACGCTGTTAAGCTTTGAAAGCAAAAATCCCGAAGCCGTTAATGTTACGCATAATCCCGCGATTTTCCATACAAGCGGATCTGTAAAGTGAATAACAGGAGCGACGGCCGCGGAGTTAGCTGCAATAACCAGAATCAGGCAGATTTTAGCTAAAGGATCAAGGTACGGACAGACAACAACAGGAATTTCTCCTTTGCTTGTTTCATTTAAAGTTACCGCGACAATTGTGGGAACAACAACCATAAAAAGAAGCGAAATTGCGATTCCTGTCATATCCATCGCCGTTTTAGCGCCCATAAAAACAGAGATTGTCGCGGGAACGACAATAGGAGCAAGAAGCGTATCAAGCAAAATTAAAGTAAGACCGAGCGCTTTATCGGCCTTAAAAATCATAACCCAGATAAAACCGGAAACCGCGGTAGGGCCCGCGAACAGCAGAACAAAACCCGCGATTATATCGGGAGTTCCGAATATAAATGAAGATGAAAAAAGAGCGGCTAACGGCATTAAAATATGAGCTGTTACAAAGAAAATTAAAATAGGCGCGGGACTTTTAACCGCGTCTTTCAATTCGCCCGCTGTTAATTTTAACGCGCCTGAAAAAGTCATAATGCCGAAAAGCCAGATTACAGACGGGCGGAAATGAATAAAAATTTGAGGAAAAATCAGGCCAAGCGCCACAGCAAGAGGAGTTGTAAGCGGTATTAAACGATCCAGACTGTGGTTGATTTTATTAAGAAGCGAAGGCACTAGTTCTCCAATATTGTAATTTCTACCCTTCTGTTTCTCCGCATACCTTCTTCGGTGCTGTTATCTGCAACCGGCCTGTCAGCGCCGTATCCGCGGGTTACGATTCTATCTGCGGCGCGTACATTCTTTGAAAGCAAATAATCCGCGATTGCTCCGGCCCGATCCTGCGACAACTTTAAGAGGTACTCTCTTGTGCCCGCAAGAGCGGCATGCCCGCTTATCAATATATCCCTTTCGGGGTATCGCTTTAAAATCTCCGCGATTCTGTCAAGTTTTTCCTGTTCTCCGGGAAGCATTCTTGCGGAATCAGCGTAAAATTGAATATCTTCAAGGCTTATAGAGATGCCTTCATCTACTATTCTTACATTGACGCCGGGAATATCAAGCTTGTTTATTTCTTCCGCGATTTGTGAAACAAGCTGTTCCCTGTCCATCTCTTCAGATTCAACAAACTCGGCGGTAGCGTTTCCCCGGAATTCAATCTTTCTTCTGTCTGACATTTCGAACGTTATGCGAAAACTTTCTTCGTAGGCTACAGCCTGTCCAAGCGAATGATCCCAGAAAACCAGCTGATCAAATTCTCCGTAATAGCGTGTAGGATAAACCCTTCCCCGCACAGGAGGAGGAGACGAAGCGACGCGGTAGCTTATTGAAAAAGCGGGATAACTTTTCCCTTTCCATTGGCGTTCCCCGATATAAATATAATTCGCGACAAAAGGAATGCGGTAAGGCTCAGTTATTCCAAACGCGTCGCGAAAATCGTGCACCTCATGACCGGGAGCGCTCCATCTGTCCAGAACCCTTAAATCTCTTCCGGGAAAAAGTGGAACATTGCGGACAACCGGCATATAATACTGAGGATCGATCGTAAGCTGACCAAGCCTGTCCCGGTCAAATACGGAATCGTATTCTCTTGACCATTGGAACCCGCTGACCGCTGTCTGCGTTCTCTGGCTGGAATCGTATATGATTCGTTCGGAAGTTTGAAAAGTCGCTTTGTGCTGCCCCTTACCGTCTCTTACATCGGTTACCTCTACGGCAACGCGGTTAAGTATCTCGGCGCGGTGGCTTAAAACACCGTTAATAAAAACAGCTTGATCAACAACAGACAATATCCTGTACCGCGAACCCTTGATATGTTTATACTCAAAGTTGTCGCACAGCGCTTTGCCGGGAACCATGGAAAAACCCAGCGCGAGAGACAGGGCTAAAATATTTTTAAGCCTGTGTTTGATCATATATATATTATAGCACATTTTTGCGGGAAATTATAGTTTTGAAGTGTATGCTTAAAGATGCCATAAAAGGCGTGAGCGCAAAAGCCTGCTGGCGCCGGATGGCTGGGTTTTATCTATGAGTGTATAGCTCTTTCGCTTCGCGAGCGGCGTTAATAAGACTGCGTGAAAGGCAGCCATATGTTGCCAGCAGGCTTTTGCGCTCACGCCGTTCTGGTAGATTTTTTAGCGTTCACTTTAGAAGAAATGGGTGTGGAGATTCATAACCTGTGGTGTCACGCTACATGTGGTGGTGTTAGGTGCAAGGGGACACCAGATGATTTTGGTGACAGGCACGCGGCGTTCCCACTGTAGGCGGCTGAATAGCCGCCATATAATCCATTCCTTAAAGTGCCAGATCCTAAAAGGCTCGTATGGCACGAACATAAGTTTGGTACGTTTTCGGATCATAAAAATATGATTCATGCCCCCAATACTTATTCCAAGCATTAGAATTATCATTTTCATATTGTGATGATGTCCAATATTCTGTTGTTCCTGTAAAATTACCAACAGTAATTTTATTGATATATAATTGCCATATTTCATCGTAAGAAGGAAGAAACCAATTGTTTATTAAGTCATATTCTTTACAAGCCTTTGCTGCAGGTGCGTTTTCATCAATAGAAAGGATTAGAGCAGTATTCTTACGGCCTGTACCTATACTTCTTTCTGTACCTTCTATTCTTATGTTTGTATATAATGATGATGCCCATTCTAGTTTAATATTTACATCATTTGGGGCAGCTTCAAGGTAGTAGGCGATATATTCGGCGAATGAACCTGTAGCTCCTTCGTAACCTTCAACTGTAAATCCGTTAGGAGCAACATAGAAAATTGTTCCACCTGCAGGTCCTGTGTCGCCAATTCCTACAGTTCCTGGACAATCATCTCGCTGACAAACTCTTATTCCGCTTGTATAAGTTGTCCAACTCCAATCATGCCCAAGTGCGGCATTACCGCCATCACGTTCGTTAATTGCTGTACAAGGCGTATTTTTACAAGTTGCGGTATCTTTACTCACCTGTACACAAGTTGCTGCTATCGCATTTAACGTCCAGTTCCAAACATGAGCGGTTGTGTCTATCTCTCCATTATTTTCTTCTTCAATGTGCGCAGAATTATAAGAACAAACTCTTATCAATCTTTCCGGCGCAACGCAGGTGGCGGCAGTTTTTAGTGTCCATTCGCTAAAATCGTGGTTGCTTGAATCGATGGGTATAACTTCTCCTGTTAAATCTTCATTACAACGATTACAGTGTCCTATTCCGGTTAAACCTGTTGCAACACATGTTGCGGCTTTTGCACCTGGAAGGTCATGTCCGAGCGCGGAATGGTTTCCTGTCCTTTCATCGGTTTTAGTGCAGTTTTGATTCAAACAAGATGCCGTGTCTTTACTTGCCGATGTACAGGTTGCGGATAGTGCATCCGATTCCCACTCACCCCAATTATGACCAAGTTCGGCTTTAATTACATAACCGCAAACTGTGCAGATTTGAGCCGTTTCACAAGTTGCGGCGGCTCCCTGTGTGTGACCGTTTGCGCATAGGTCAATGTTTGGTGTTGTGCCGTCATCGCAGGCTGTAGCTACAAACCCAATTACTGCCAATATGGCAATAATTCTCCAAAATTTTATTAGCTTTTCCATACCTACCTCCAATAAATGAAATAACCACCTTTTTAATTAAGAAATAACTCTTTGTTATATTTTTTACAATATTATAACTGTAAAATCATTGTGTCAATAGCGAATTGTCTAATAAATTCAAAAAATGGAACGTAAAGTTAGGGTATGACAAGATTAAGAACAATTTTAGCCGAAAATTTAAAGGCATATCGGAAGGAAATGATGATTTCCCAGATAAAATTGGCTGATTTAGTGAATACTGCTCCTAACTATATAGCTATGATCGAAGCCGAAAAACGCTTTCCCACGGATACCATGCTTGAGAAACTGGCAATTGCCTTGAATAAAGACCCTTACGAACTTTTCAGTATCAGCCCAATTAAAAAAGAATGGCAAAAATCGGTATTGGTAGAACTTTCAAACGTTATTACCCAAAAATTAAGTGAATCTTAATAATAAGCGCACAGAGTGACAGTCACCAAATTCGTCTGGTGTCCCATCGCGCTTAACACCACCACATATAGCGTGATTCCGCAGATCGCGAACCTCTCCACCTTCATTTATTACTGAAGTGTACACTCAATAATCTACCAGAACGGCGCGAGCGCAAAGCCTGCGATAGCGTCTTTGGCTGCTTTTAACGCAGTCTTATCAACGCCATTCGCGAAGCGAAGGAGCTAGGCACACTTTAATTAATTTCTGCCAACCTAGCTAGCGCAGGCTTTGCGCTCGCGCCTTTGTGGCATCTATAAGCATACACTTTAGGAATAAAAAAAGCCCCGGTTAAGGGGCTTTTTAAACAACGGTTATTTCTTCTTCGTAGCGGTTTTCTTCGCAGACGCTTTCTTTGTCGCTGCTTTTTTAGGCGCTGCCTTTTTTGCTGCTGGCATAATTAACTCCTTCTTGTTTGATACTATTTTATCGGCATATTTTTAAATTTATAAAAGTTAAAAAGTAAGCAGAAATATTTTTTTAGGAATTTAAATAACGAGTTTGCGCTGGTTCGTGCTGTTTAGCTGATAAAACCCTTTTTTCCCAATCGGTGACAATATTCAATTAATATGTTAAATTGACCTTAGATGAATCTTGCCGAAACTACCCTGCTTACAAACATTAACAATCCCAATTCGCTGTTCATTTTCCCGACGGATATAGCGGCTTCACGCTGGGCGGATCATCTGCTGCGCTTAATGAATGAAAGCCAAAATACTACTATTGCGATGAACAAGTTTACCGCATGGGATGTCTTCAAACAGAATTCGATTAAATCGAAGGTGCAGAATAAAAAGAGCATTCCTTCAGCGCTTAGAAAGATTTTTGTAAGCGGCCTCGTTAAGGAAAACGCCGATTTAGCCGAACAGGGTAAAACGCCTGTCTTTTCTTCCATAATAAGGCCGCAGTGGGCAAGGCAGGCTTCCCGGTTTGCGCCGTGGCTTACGAAAATTTTACCTCAGCTCGGCGTGTGGTTCAATAAACGCACAGGATTATCCATAAACAGCATTCCGGGTGTCAGTTCACAGTTAAAGCAGGGTTCAGAAAAAACATCTTTTGCATTTGACGGCGATGATAAAGATATGTATACTTTAGCGATGCGTTATTCGCAATTCCTTGAAGCTCACGGCCTTTTTGAACCTGCATGGGAAACGCCACCTTTTAACGATGAAGGCAATGAATGTTTTCTTTTCTTCCCAGAATCGTTATCTGACTACAACGAATACAGGGAATTGCTGTCTGAGAGCAGCCATGTGAAGATAATCAGCGCATCAGACAGCCTGGAAAAATCAGTAAACGACACTTTTTTCTACACAAATTCGCGAAGCGAGATAACCGAAGCTTCTCTTTACATGCGCGCGCTCAATGAAAAACAGGGAATTGCGTGGGATTCCATCGCTCTTTGCATTCCCGACTCTGAGAATTACGAGCCTTATGTGCTTCGCGAGCTTACAAACAGGAACATCCCTTTTGTAAAACGCACCAGCAAGCCGCTTTGCGATTATCCTGCGGGGAGGTTCTTTAATTCTGTTTTGGATTGCGCGTCACAGGATTTTTCTTTTTCATCGCTTGTAACTCTTGTATTGAACAAAAACCTTCCTTGGAAAGATACCGCTTTAATCGATCAGCTTATACAATTTGGCATTAAAAACAACTGCCTGTATTCATGGAACGAAGAGACAGACGGAAAAACACAGCATATAAATGTCTGGGAAGACGCGTTTTCAAGTCCTATCGAACATTTTGATTTTACTGTGCGTAAATTTTTCGGCGATTTAAAAAACCGCGTATCATCATTCAGAAAGGCGCAGACTTTTTCTGAACTTAGAAGGCAGTACTTTATTTTCCGCGAACAATTTTTCGATATGGAAATATGTTCAGAGAAAAGTGATTTAATTCTTTCACGGTGCATAACAGAGCTGATGAATCTTGTGGAACTGGAAAAAAGTTTTCCTGATGTTCCTGCCGCGGATCCCTTCCGGTTTTTTACAGAATATTTAAGCGAAGTTTACTATCTTCCTCAATCCAAATCTTCAGGGGTGGCGATTCTTCCGTATAAAACCGCGGCAGCCGCTCCTTTCGACTGCCATATAGTCCTTGGAGCCGGACAGGAAAACCTTTCTGTCGTTTATTCGCGCCTTGATTTTCTGCCGAGAAAAAAACGCGAAGAGCTTGGCCTTCTTGACGAAGACGCTTCAGCCGCTTTCATAAATATGCACAAATACAACTCTGTAAAAACTTCAGCCTTTTTCTGCTGCGAAAAAACTTTTTCAGGTTTTGCGATACCTCATACAAAAATCGGCGCTCCAATGGAAGCAAAAGATTGTTATGCTGACGATCCTGAGCACAGCGAAAAATTCTCTCAGGATCATTATAAAACAGAAAGTTCTTTTTATTCATCGCTTTTTGCTTCCGCCTCTGTCGGCCAAACGCTTCACGAAAACCAGATGAATGGTTTTACAGAATGGAAGAAACGCCGCTTGGGAGCTTCTTCCAACAACAAATGGAAACCGGATGATGAAATTCAAAAAATAATTAAAGATAATTTTGCGAAATCAGGCGGATACAGTGTTTCCGCTACGTCTCTTCAAAAATATTTTCAATGTTCATTAAAATGGCTTTTCGGCAGCGTCTATAAACTGGAGAACACGCAGATTGAAACAAGCCTTATGGCGGAAAATATTTCCGGGCTTGTCTACCATGCGGTCTTGAATAATTTTTTTACAGAATTAAAAAATAACGGCGCTCCCATGCTGCAGCCGGTTGCTTCGGATTCAGGGCTCTCTCTTCCGGATTCGTATATTAAACTTTTAAAACTATGCATAGAAAATGTTTTTAACAGTTTCCCTTCTTTAAAACAGGGCGAAAAACATCAAATGAGCGCGTTGACTGCAAAGCTTTTAAGCGCCGGTAAAAATGATTTTTATTATCACCTTGAAAAGTGCCTTGCGCATTTTTTATCGCTGTTTGCAGGATGCGTTCCGGCTGGAAGCGAATGCAATTACAGAAGCGAACGCGAATCTTATATTCTGAACGGATTTGTCGACTGCGTTTTAAAAGACACTTCAGGCAATTATATAATCGTAGATTTTAAATTGAAAAATATGCCCGATCGCGGCGATTGCACAATGCTTAATGACGAAAGCGTTTTGTCGGATTTTCAGCTTCCAATGTACATAACACTGACCGAAGAAAATGAAAACTACAGCATTTTTACAGCGCTCTTTTACAGTATCATCAATTTAAAACCGGAAGTAATAATCGGAAAAGTCAGCGATATTAACACGGAAAAAACAATTCCCGCAAAAGAGGAAAATCAAATTAAACGCGGAAGCGATCAGTATAATAAAATAATTAACGAGTTTAATAATAAAACGCACCAATTTGCGGATGAGATTTCTACCGGCAGCTTCACGGTATTCGCGCAGAAAAACAGCGATTGCCGGGATTGCGATTATCAGCGGATATGCAGAACGCCTTACATTATCAATCGTGAGAATAATTTATTAGGAAAGAATTGATGCAGTTGAATGAAGAACAAAAAAAAGCGGCATTCTGTACAGAGAACGCGGTAGTCGCGGCCGGCGCTGGTTCAGGAAAAACTTTTGTTTTGGCAAACCGGTTTGTATGGCTCTTAACCGAGAAAAACTATAAAGTAGATGAAATATTAACCCTTACATTTACAAAAAAAGCCGCTTCTCAAATGTTCAGGCGGATACATTCGCTCATTTCGGAAATTGCAGCGGGCGAAGGCATTAAGGCTCAAAGAGCAAAACAGGCGCTTGATAATTTTATTCACGCAAGAATTCAAACGCTCGATTCTTACAGCGCTTCAATTGTAAAACAATGCGCTGTCCGTTACGGGATAAGCCCCGATTTTCAAATCGATCAGGATCGATGCTATAACATTGCTCTGGAAGTTTCATATCCTTTTTTAATCGCCAACCGCCGTCATCCGGCGATAAAAATGCTTTATTCCGACAACCGCCCGAATGATATCGTAAACAACATTTTCGCGAACGTGCTTTTTGATTATTGTTATATTGACAAACCAAGAAATTTTTTATCCGACGTAAAAATACAATTTGATGCTATATGCGCTGAATGGGAAAATCATTATAAAGAAATAAAAAAAATACTTATAGAAATGGAAAATGATATTTCCCAGAATGAAAAATTTCTCCCCATCCTTGTTCCTATTATTGAAAAACAAAGAAAAGAAAGAATAGAAATGCCTCAAACGGCTGTTATACGAAAATATCTGGAGCAGATACTGGACGCTCCGCTTGAATCCGCAATGGAAAAAGCGTCTTCTCATACCCTGCAGAAGGAGATAATAGCATTTCTATATTTTCTTCATTCTATTTGCGCTTTAAATTTACAAACCGGAAAAAAAACTGATAATCCTGTAAAAGACAATATAAAAATATTACGCGAAGTATTTAAATCAATTTCTTCACTTTCAATATCATGTATGCAGGCGGGTTTTATTATTTCTATTATGTCGCTTTTAACGGAACTGCAGGACAGATATCTTGAAAAAAAACGCGCGGAAGGCGTTTTGACATTTAAGGACGCGGCAAGTCTTTCCAGAACCATTTTAATTGAACAGCATGACATCAGGCAGAGCGAAAAGGAAGCGTTTAAAGCGATAATGATCGATGAGTTTCAGGATAACAACGATCTTCAAAAAGACATTCTCTTCCTGCTTGCAGAAAAACTTGATGTAATTAGCGATGGAATTCCCAAAGCAGGCGATCTTGAAAACGGAAAGCTATTCTTTGTTGGCGACGAAAAACAGTCTATTTACCTCTTCAGGGGAGCTGATGTTTCAGTTTTTCGCAGGTTAAAAGAAGAAATAAAGAGCGAAGACCTTCCTTTAAAAATCAATTACCGCTCAACGGAACAGCTAATAAGCGCTTTTAACATAATTTTTCCGTCAGTATTTGCGGGAACTGCTTCTTTACAAAACGCCTTGTCTCTTCCTTTTTTTGAAGCGGGTTATGCGCCATTGGAAGCAGGATACAATAAAGAAAAAACTGCAAAAAGCGGCATATCAGTCTGTATTTTAAATAAAAAAGCAGAAACAGAAAACGAAGAAGACGAACTGCTCAGCGCAGATGAAAATGAAGCGCGTTTTGTATGTGAAAAAATCAAACTGTTATTAAATGAAAATTATAAGCCAAATGAGATTGCCATTTTATTCCGAGCGCGTTCCGGTCAGTATTTATATGAGAAGCATTTAAGAATTTTAGGCATTCCGTACGCATGCGAAGACATTAACGACTTATTTTACGCAGGGCCTGTTAATGACATACTGTCCGTCCTCAGGCTTGCATCCCATCCTATGGATAAAGCCGCTTACGCAGAAATGCTCCGCTCTCCCTTTGCCGGGCTTTCTCTTTCCGGAACCGCAGTCTGCCTTTCTTCGCAGGCGCCGTTTGACGACTCATCGCTTTCGCATCTTGATGAAACAGACAGCGGGAAATTCCGTAACGGTAAAAATATCTATTCTTCAATTAACAAAAAATGCGAAAGCGAAAGCATATGTTCTCTTATAAGCGAATTATGGTACGGAGAAGGATACCGTTATGAAACGGAATGGAACGCGCAGACAAGCGTATACCGCGAATTGTTCGATTATCTGTTTCATCTTGCAGCTAACGCAGATAACGAGAATCAAACGCTTGCCTCTTTTACGGATTCAATGATTTCCATCAGGGATTCGGGAGGCAGGCTCCCGGAAATTGATATTCCGCTTGAACGCCCAAGCGCGGTTCATCTTATGACAATACATAAAAGCAAAGGCCTTGAATTTCCGGTTGTATTTTTATGCGGCTGCGGAAAAAAAAGCCAGACAGATCAATGCGATATAACGTATCTTTCCGAAACAGCCGGCGTTGTTTTCAGCCCTCCAGCTCCCGCGGAATGCCGGGACATATGTCACAGACGAAACAATTTTTTTTGGGAGCAGGCAAACGAGGAAGCAAAACGAAAAAGAACCGCCGAACTGCGCCGTCTTCTTTATGTCGGAATGACAAGAGCGGAAAAAGAATTGTACATAACAGGTTCTCTGGAAATAAAAACCCAGGATGGAATTGATGATTTTTCACTGTTAATAAAAAGTTATATAGAAAAACAATATGAAAATAAAAATAACTACATAGAAGGCGATATTATTATAGACAACGATACATTGTTCGGCCTTCTACTGCCTTCCATAATCCCTCACATACCTGATGAAGGTTTAAAAACAAAAGAAAGTTTTATCAAATTGGAAGAAATTAAGCGCATAACGCAGGATTCCGTTCAAATTGAAGATCGGGATATTAAAGGTTTTGTAAATAGTCAAAAAGGTTTAAACGAATTCTTTAATAAAGCTCAAACTTTCTACGAAAAAGCTGAAATTATAAAAACGTCTGTCCTTCGCGATAATCACATAACGCCTGTATCGCTGAGAAATGACGAAGAAGACAGTAAGGACGAAGCGCTTGGAAGAAGTTATTTTATAAGCAATGAATTTTCAGGCGTTAAATCGGATGATATTTTTGAAAAAGTGGATTCCATGCTGTCACGTCTCTCGCAAAACTCAAGCGAAGAAGGCGACAAATTTAATTCAGGAAGTTTCGGAACAATCGCTCACATCTGCGTTGAAGCCGCTTTAAATAAGGAAGAAACAATTATTCCTTCAAATATCTCTGGTCTTTTAACGCCTAATGAGTTTTCAGCTTTGCTTGAAGCCGGGAATGAATTGGCGCAGCGTTTCGTCTCTTCCCCTTTGGGAAAACTCGCGCAAGGAGCCGTATTCAGAGAAAACGAGTTTGCTTTCAGAAGCCTTATAAAAAACAAAAAAGGAGAAGCGTTTATAAACGGAACCATCGACCTTTTTTTTGATAACAAAGACGCGATACATATTATAGATTTTAAGACTGATTCAAGAGAACTGCCGGGCGAACACTCGGCGCAGATGTCCTGTTATTACCATGCGATTTCTTCCCTTTTTGCAATCCCGGCAAAGAAGCAATGCAGAATCTGGCTCTATTATTTACGCACCGGTCATGCCGTGGAAATGACCGAAAAAGCAAAACAATTTAGTCTGGAACAAAGAGCGTTTAGTATGTTATAATATACTCAGGAGAATATAATGAGCAAATTCAACGCTGAAGAATTATCAAATTTTGCGCGGTATTACGGCTTTCATTATGACGCGGTTAACCCCAATACGTTAGTTAAAGAGGTTTTAATTGAGATGGAACGCGGATTGGAAGGTTCTTCATCAAGCCTTCCGATGATTCCGTCTTACATCACTCCGGTAACACGCATACCTCCGGAAAAAACAGTTCTGGCGCTTGACGCCGGCGGTACTAATTTAAGATCCAGCCTTGTATATTTCAATGAAAACGGAGAAGCTGTCGCTCAAAGAACAAATAAAACTCCCATGCCGGGAACCTCAGGCCAGTTAAACGCCGGTGAATTTTTTAACGCGATCGCGGATGTCACTATCCCTCTTCTTAAAGACACAAAAGTAGAAGGAATCGGTTTTACTTTTTCATACCCGATGGAAATTACTTCCGACGCCGATGGAATTCTTTTATCGTTCAGCAAGGAAGTTGACGCTCCCGATGTTGTAGGAAAAGCGATAGGCAAAGGGCTTCGCGAAGCGCTTGCCGCTAAAGGCTGCAAATACACAGGGCCTATCGTTCTTCTAAATGATACGGTCGCTACCCTACTTTCCGGTCTTGTGTCAATTTCACCTGACGGAGAAGCCGCAAGAACGCGCAATGATTTCGGCGCGGCAGGAGGGCCTGTAATAGGTTTTATTTTAGGCACAGGTTTTAATACCGCGTATCCTGAAACAAATATACCAAAAATTAAATTCAACTCGCCTTCTTCGCCGCAGATTGTGGTATGCGAAACAGGAAACTTCGACGTTCATTACAGGGGCCAATTAGATAAAGAATATGACAGCACCACAAAAAATCCCGGCAGCTATTTTCTTGAAAAAGCGACAGCAGGCGCGTACCTTGGCCCGTTAACGCTTCATATTTTAAAACAGGCGATAAAAGATAATCTTTTACATTTTAAAAAATCAGACGAGCTTTTAGCGATGGCGAATCTGGAAACAAGATTTTTGAACGAGTTTAACCATGCTCCGCTTTCAGCGCAGGGGCCGCTCGGCTCGCTTTTTGCGCCTAACGAAACCGACGCGCTCGCCGCTGTTCAATATCTTTCTTCGATAGTGACGGAGCGCGGCGCGCTTTTTTCCGCCGCTGTAGTAGCTGCAACAGTCGAACGTGTCAGCCACAGCTTTGAGCCTTTTTCACCTGTCCGCATCGCTGTAGAGGGCACTACCTATATGATCTACAAAGGAATGCGGCGCTCTTTGGAATCGTATCTTCATCAGATGCTGTATACGAATAAACCGCGTCCCTATGTTGTTTCGCCTGTAGAACAGGCAAGTTTATTCGGAGCTGCCGTAGCGGCTCTCAGCAAAAAATAGGAGAAAATTATGGTAAAAGCGGCGCACTTACGCATAAAAGACGCCAATGTAACGGACAAACTGATTCAATACATAAAAGAAGGACTGTCTCCGTTAGGTGTCAATCTGCTGGTTCTTGAGTTTAACCCGGGTTATAATTACCGCTGCTTTCCTGAACTTGCCGACGGAAGTTTCGGCCGGAATGAAGCGCAAAGAGTCGCCGCCGCTGCGAAGGAAGAAGGCATACGCATTGTTCCGCTTTTTATGTGCCTCGGACATCAGGGCTGGCGTTTTGAAAAAAACAAACTTTTAAAACTGCATCCCGAATTTGATGAAACCCCTGATGTGCCGGAAGACGGAGACGCTGAAAATACTCCAGATCTGGAATTTTACTGCCACAGCTGGTGCGCCTCAAATGACGATGTATATAAATATGTTTTACCAATGATGGACGAAATAATGGAAGATTTCGGCGCGGATTGCCTGCATATCGGCATGGACGAAGTTTTTTCAATGGCGGAAGAAACATGCCCAAGATGCAAGGGAAAAGATCGCGCGGAACTTTTCGCAAGAACTGTTAATATTCTTCATGATCATATCGTAAAGAAAAAAGGCTGGAAAATGATGATGTGGGCAGACCGTTTAAATAACGCCGAAGCTCTTGACTATCACGCGTGGGAAGGTGACATTTGGGGAACATGGCGCGCTATAGACATGATACCCAACGATATTATTCTTGCGGCATGGCATTATGAAATAAATAAAAAAGGTTTTCCGGGCATCGGAGTACTGCTCGAAAAAGGTTTTACAGTGATGCCCGCAAGCTGGAAAGAATTAAAACAGACGCGTTTCCTTCTTAAGGAAGCGTTAAAATATAAAAAAATTGCCGAAAAAAAGGGATACAATGGCAAACTATTAGGAATGTTAGTCACCTGCTGGAGCGAAGTAACGTGCGAATTATTGGATACTCTTTTAAATTCCGTAAAGAAAAGAGAGCAAAATAAAAAAGCCAAGGATACGATAGGCATCGCTTCTTCAATTGTGTATATGGCCGGTAAACTTTCAAAAATTGATTAACAATTTTGATTTTCTAAAGAGCGGGTTTTATCAATTTTTTTATTTGATATTTCGACAACTATAATTTTTATTATCAATATTAAGCCGATAAATACCGGAAAAATTTTAAAATTTAAAAATGATGTAAGCCATCCGAATAACGGCGGCATTATTGTCGTTCCTATGTACGCACATCCAATCTGCATTCCTATTATCGCCTGTGAATAAATTTTTCCGAAACTCTCAGGAGCTTGATGCAGCAGGCTTGGAAAAATCGGAGCGCAGCCAAGTCCAATCATGAAAAGCCCCGGCAGCACAGTGATTTCCTCAAAAGGAAGAATCATCGTAATAATTCCGCAGCCTATAATAATTTGACCCAGGCGAATCATCATTCTGTTGCTTAATTTCATTGTAACAAAACCGGAAATAAAACGCCCAACTGTTATTCCAATAAAAAATAACGCTATCCATTTAGCCGCGGTTTGCGGCGGTATGTTTCTTACTGTAACAAGATAACTCGCTCCCCATAATCCTGTAGTCATCTCGATAGTGCAATAAAGAAAAAAAGCGGTTAAAACTTCTTTAACTCCCTGTATTGATAAAATCTTTTTTAATTTTATATGTTCATTTTTCTTAATATCTTCCGCGGATTTATTATTTTTCCATAAGGGCAATGAAATAATAATAACCATTACAAGACAGAATTGAATTATGCCTATAGTCCTGTAACCCAAACCCCAGGAATCATTTTGCGCCAGAAAAGAAGACATTATAATAGGGCCAATCGAAGCTCCAACGCCCCAAAAACAATGAAGCCAGCTCATATGTCTTGCCTTGTAGTTAAGCGCAACATAATTATTTAAAGACGCGTCAACAGCTCCGCCGCCTAAACCCAGAGGAATGGCAAAAAGACAAAGATGGATAAAAGATGCAGAAAAAGAAATCCCGGTGAGAGCGCAGGCGGTTAAAAGAACGCTTACTAACGTAACAAGCCCCGTCCCCAAACGCCTGATAACTCTTTCGCTAAATATGCTGGAAACCGCCGAGGCTCCTGTAATAATCATCGAAATAAAACCCGCGTAATGAAGCGGAACATTGAAGAAACCATACATCGAAGGCCATGCGCATCCGTGAAGCGAATCAGGAAGACCCAGACTGATAAAAGAAAGATAAATAATTATTAGAAGTAAAAAAGTAAACAAAAACAAATCTCCGTGTCTAATCCTATCGGGCAACCCGGATTTGAACCGGGGACCTCTTGGTCCCGAACCAAGCGCGCTACCAACTGCGCTACTGCCCGTAAAAAAAGCCCGTCGCCGAGACGGGCAATATCGGGAGCGACGGGGCTTGAACCCGCGATCTCCGGCTTGACAGGCCAGCGTGATAAACCAGCTTCACTACGCCCCCAATGTTTCTTCAACTTATCAAAAATTAATATTTTGGTCAAGCCCTTTTATCGAAATATGATATTTCCTATTATTATATGATATATTTTATCGATTTTCGCTATTTCCTAAAGACAGATAAATTGATAGACTGACCGGTATGAACTATTCGCAAGCATTTATACCCACACTCAGGGAAGTTCCCGCTGACGCGGTTATCGCAAGCCACAGGCTGATGTTCCGCGCCGGGCTTCTGCGTAAACTCGCAAACGGCCTTTTTGCCTACCTGCCGCTTGGACTTCGCTCCTTTCGCAAGATAGAAAATATAATCCGCGAAGAAATGACCGCGATTGGCGCGCTCGAATTAAAGCCGTCGGTGATAGTTCCCGCCGAATTATGGAAGGAATCAGGCCGATGGGACTCGATTGGCGAATCGATGCTTCGCGTAAAAAACCGCCTTGATAACGATTTTGTGGTTTCCCCTACTGCCGAAGAAGTTTTCACCGCCATTGTGCGCGACGAGCTTTCCAGTTACCGCCAGCTTCCGCTCGCGCTTTACCAGATTAACACAAAGTTCCGCGACGAAATCCGCCCTCGATACGGTGTGATGCGCGGACGCGAATTTACAATGAAAGACGCCTATTCCTGGCATGCCGACGATAAAAGCCTCGATGACACCTATCAGGCGTTCGGACGCGCGTACCGGAAAATTTTTAAAAGATGCGGACTCTCTGTGATCCCTGTAAAAGCTGATTCAGGCGCGATGGGCGGAAGCGGCTCGGAAGAATTTATGGTAGAAAGTGATGTCGGTGACAATACGCTGATCCTCTGCAAGTCCTGTGACTATGCCGCAAATGTTGAGAAAGCCGCCTGCCAGCCTGACTTTACAGCGCAGATTGCCGAAGGCGCGAAAGCCGCGGCATCTTCAACGCCTGCTTTCGAAAAAATTGATACGCCGAATGTAAAAACAATTGACGAACTTTGCGGCTTCTTAAAAACAGATCCGAAAAAATTTATAAAAACATTAATCTACCGCGCTCTCAATGTTGAGCTTGATCTTTCTTCCGCTCCGGGATGCAGTAAACTCGAACGAAAAAAACCTTCGCAAGGCGCTCCCGCCGTATACGCTGAATGTTTCTTCGCTGTAGCGATTCGCGGCGATCTTGATGTAAACGAAATAAAACTTGCCGCTGTTTTAAAAGCAAGCGAAGTCTCCCTCGCCTCCGATGCCGATGTTACGCGCTTAACAAACGCTCCCGTCGGATTCGCAGGCCCTGTCGGATTAGATTCACTTCCTCTTGTTGTTGATCAAACCGTAACGGCAATGTCAGACGCGTTTACAGGCGCATTGGAAAAAGATAAACATTACAAGCACGTTGCCTACGGACGCGATTTTGAAGCATGGCTTACCGAAGATGTGCGCACCGTTACAGCAAATGACAAATGCGCTCTTTGCGGCGGCGAACTCTACGCAAAGATGGGTAACGAACTTGGACACATTTTTAAACTTGGTTATAAATACACGCATTCCATGAATGTAAACTACCTTGATGAAAACGGCAAAAGCCAAATGCCTACAATGGGCTGTTACGGCATCGGCGTTGATCGCACACTCGCTTCCATCATTGAAGAACACCACGATGACGCAGGCATCATCTGGCCTGTCACCATCGCGCCATTCCATGTCATCATCGTTCCGATTAAATACGACGGCAAAGTCAAAGAAACCGCCGACAAACTAACCGCCGATCTGCAAGCAGCCGGCATCGAAGTGTTACTCGACGATCGCAACGAACGCCCCGGCGTAAAGTTCAACGACGCTGACTTAACAGGCATCCCATACCGCGTTGTAATAGGCGACAAAGGCTTGGCGGCTTCACCTCCTCAGGTTGAAGTAAAACGCCGAAGCGAGAAAGATAACTATATGGTAGACTTGGATAAAGCAGCAGCAGAACTCACAGAAAAAATAAAAAATGAATTATTAAATTAAATTAATACAAGAGTTCACACAGAGACACGGAGGTACAGAGGATTGGGAACCATTCCTCTGTGTCTTTGCGCCTCAGTGTGAAATCTTCTCTTTACAACCCCATTACCTTTTTAAAACTAACAACAATTTCGTCAACCATGGGTCTTGCGTCGATGTCAACTAACAGGCCTTTACCGCGGTAATAGTCGATTAATGGAGCGGTCTGAGCGCGGTAAACTTCAAGGCGTTTTTGTACGGCTTCGGGCTTATCGTCATCGCGTACATAAACTTCGCCGCCGCAGTGGTCGCAAATTCCTTCTTTTGATGTTGGGGTAAAAATTTTATGGAAATTATAACCGCATTTTCTGCAAACCTGCCGTCCGCCAAGACGTTCAAGCACACCTGAATCCGGTATATCAAAGTTAACAACTTTCTCAACGGTAGAAAAAGTCGCGAGAGCTTCCGCCTGCGGAATTGTTCTTGGGAAGCCGTCTAAAATATAACCCTTTTGAACATCGTCTTTAGCAAGCCTTTCTTTAACAAGAGCGATTGTTGTTTCATCATCAACAAGTTTTCCAGCGTCAATTATGGATTTTACCTTGAGACCTAACGGCGTTCCATCCGCAATCGCGGCGCGAAAAATACCGCCTGTGCTTATCTGCTGTACCTTTAAAATATCTACGGCTTTCACAGCCAAAGTGCCTTTACCAGCTCCCGGAGGACCTAAAAATATTAATTTCATTATTATCTCCTTCTGATCATTATATGATGTAATTACAAAATGAACAAGGGATTAATTACAGAAGAGTTCACACAGAGGCACAAAGGCACGGAGGAATTTTTCTTAATGTATATATCACTGCTTTTTTTCCGGAAAGCAGTATTGGAATTTGGGTTTGCAATTCAAAAGACGAGGGGATTGCTTTTGTAAAATTTTCATCATTCGCGTACAAAACTACCGCTCTGCCGCCGTCTTTAAGCAGTTTGTTAAATACTTCAAACATTTTTGCTAAAAAACCGTCTATGTTGCTTTCTTTAAAATGTCCCCACGGCGGGTCTGTTACAATCGCGTCAATTTCTTCAGGAAGGAGCGAAGGCAGTTCAGTAAAATCCGTTCTGTAAAAATTGAACTCGCCTTTTTTTCGTTTTATAAATCTTCCGGTTGAGTATTTTGCGGCTTCACTGTCATTGTCACATGCGATAAATCTTGTTATGTGAAAATATTTAAATGCGGCTTCAGGAATCGAGCCGTAGCCGCAGAAAGGATCAAGAACTGTGTCGCTGTGTACAAGGTTTGCAAGGCGGCACAAGACCCAGGCAACAGGCGGCGGAAGTTCTCCCTTATGAAGCGTTTTCTCCCATGAAGAGCGCAAAGTAAGGCGCTTCATAAAAACAGAAAAATTCTTTTTACTTTTTTCGTCTCTTCTATATAAAAACCAAAACTCGGTGTCTGGCAAACTCCGGTTGACTTTAAGACTGGAAAGCCGCGAAATATAATTCTCGGCTTGCACGCGCAGTTTTTCATCAATAGCCGCCGGCACATTTTCATTTGAAACAACTATTCTGAATGTATTAAAACTCTTACTATTATTGGCAATAACCCCTCTTGAATCAATTTCCTTCACTAAAATAGATTTAATAAAACTTTCTAACACATTAACAGATTGTTTCCCATTTCCTCCGTGTTCTCCGTGCCTCCGTGTCTCCGTATGAACATCTTCTTGTATATCAATTACTGCGAAAATATTATTAAAACAAAAGAAGTTAAGTTTATCGTAAGTTGTTTCAGTCTCAAAAAGAACGGCGCCGTCAAGAAGTTTATGAATCTTTACTTCATTATTACGAAGCCGCTCTTTGATTACCTGTTCTATAAAATTCTGCAAGCCGGGAACAAACGCCGCGTAAAATAAATTGCCGTCATTGCCATTCACAATATATGTTTCTCTGTTATCTGATACCTGTTAACTGTTATCTGCTAACTGCACCCTGTTGTTCCGCCGCAGGTATCGCACTTCATGCAGGTTCCGTTCCTGACCAATGTGAACGAGCCGCAGGATGAACACGGGTCTCCTTCGTAGCCTTTAATGCGCGCCTGCACAATTTTAATTACTTCGCTTTCCTGCGGATATGATTCTTCAAATCTTGCCTGCTCCATCAGCGAAACTTGAGCGTGCGTCTGCGGAGCCAGCGCCATCGGAGACTGCGAAACGGAGGCGTTAGGTGAAACAGATCCTTTTGCAGACCCTCCTGAATTAACGGGATTGTTTTGAATCTGCTGGGGCTGTTTAACAACTTTACTTGCGGGAACTGTTACGCTGTTCGGTCTGAACCCCGCGGGACTGTTTTTCTCCGTGCGCGGTTTAGTATCCGGCCCGGCTCCTGCGGCTTCGCTCTTTGTCGCTGTCGCGATTAAATCTTCCGGTTTTACCTGCCCAAGATCGCTTCGTTTCAGATAACTTATCGCAAGATCGCGGAAAACATAATCGATTACGCTTGTCGCCATTTTCACATAATCGTGTCCCTGCACCAAACCGTTCGGTTCAAATCTTGAGAATGTAAACGCGTCAACGTATTCTTCCAGCGGAACGCCGTATTGAAGCCCAAGAGAAACCGTAATCGCGAAACTGTTTAAAAGGCTTCTGAACGCGGCGCCTTCCTTGTGCATGTCAAGAAATATTTCGCCCAAGCTTCCTTCTTCGTATTCGCCTGTTCTTATAAAGATTGAGTGTCCGCCGATTTTCGCTTTTTGCGTGTAACCCATTCTTCTGTTCGGAAGAGATTTTCTAAGACCGCGCACATTCGCTGACTTTTTGCGATCAGGCGCGGACGCCGGAAGGTCAAGGCCTTTTTCTACTCTGAGGATAGTGTCAGCTAACGGATCGGTTCCCGGCGCGAAGGTATTAAGCGGCTGTGAAAGTTTTGATCCGTCACGGTAGAGCGCGACAGCTTTAAGCCCTGACTTCCACGAAACCATATAAGCGCCCTTAACATCATCGTAATTGGCGCTGTTTGGCATATTTATCGTCTTGGAAATCGCGCCGGAAACAAAAGGCTGAACCGCCGCCATCATATCAATGTGCGCTTTCCATGAAATAGACCTCTTTCCTTTTTTTCCTGACGGAGCGGCTGTGTCAAAAACAGCGTAATGATCTTTTTTAAGCCCGGGCGCGCCTTCAAGACCCATCGTGCCGCAGGCAAAAAGTTCCGCGTCATCAATATCCTGGGTGCTGAAGCCAAGATGTTTTAAAATGCTGAACCCCTGAAGCGACCATGTTGATTCGGGAATCCTTAAAATATCTTCTACAAATTCTTTTCCAAGTATGTACGGATTAAAAACGCCTTCAAGATTAAGCGCGGTCTTTAATGAATCTTCCACGCGGGAAATAATTTCGGGCGTAAAATCCCTTTCTTTAAGAGTCTCATGACTTATTGCAGGAGCGCCGCCGAGAGTTTTTCTACCGGTTGCGTACGCGACAATTTCTTCTATTTCCTGCGGCGTATAGCCAAGGCTTTCAAGCGCCGGCGGAACAGATTGGTTGATAATTTTAAAGTAGCCGCCGCCCGCAAGTTTTTTAAATTTAACAAGAGCGAAATCCGGCTCAATTCCTGTTGTGTCGCAGTCCATCAAAAGACCTATCGTTCCTGTCGGAGCAATCGCGCTGACCTGCGCGTTACGATAGCCGTGCAGCTTTCCCAAATCCAGCGCTCTGTCCCACGCCGCTCTTGCGGCATCCAGAAGATAGAGAGGACAGGGAGCGGGATCTATTCCCTTTGGAATCGTATGAAGCCCTTCGTATTCGCTGTCGGACGCGTTATTAACGGCGCGTCTGTGATTGCGTATAACGCGAAGCATATTGTCAGAGTTTTCGCCGTAGCGCTCAAACGAGCCGTGTTCGGATGCCATCCGCGCAGACTGCGCGTACGCTTCGCCTGAGAGAATTGCAGATAACGCGCTTGCCACTGCTCTTCCCTGCTCTGAATCATAGGCGAGTCCCATGACCATGAGGAGAGTTCCAAGATTCGCGTATCCCAAACCGAGGGTGCGGTATTGATACGAAAGCTCCGCGATACGGGGCGCCGGAAACTGCGCCATCACAACTGAGATTTCAAGAATTGTTGTCCAGATATCAATCGCGTGAAGATATCCGTCAACATTAAACATTTTTTTCCGTTTATCATAAAGGGAAGCAAGATTTATTGAGGCTAAATTGCACGCGGTGTCGTCGAGGAACATATATTCAGAGCACGGATTGGAAGCGCGAATCTCGCCGCCTGCAGGACACGTATGCCAGTCGTTAATTGTCGTGTGATACTGAAGGCCGGGATCGGCGCACTGCCAGCTCGTCTTTGCGATATCATTCCAGAGTTTTCGCGCTTTTACGGTTTTTACAGGATCGCCCACTGTGCGGTTTTTTAATTCCCAATCGCCGTCGCTTAAAACAGCGCGCATAAAATCATCGCTCAGGCGGAGAGAGTTGTTGGAACTCTGCCCGGAAACAGTGTTGTAAGCTTCATCGTCCCACGCCGTTGAAAACTGCGAGATGTCAACTTCTTCATCGCCTTGTTCAAGGCGGCGAAGCTGCTGATACAAATAAGACGGCGGTATTTTATCACCTAACGCTGCGCGAAGCACAAGCGCAAGCTCGTGATTTTTTTCGGCGTTGAACTTGTCATCCTCGGGGCCGCGGAAACTTGAGAGCGCTCTTTTTATCGCGTCGATATGTTTCTTCAATATTAAAGAACCAGTTACCATCGACGCGACTTTGTGCTCTTCTCCCGCCTTCCAGCTTATGTATTTCTCAACGTCGGGATGATCGATATCGAGCGTTACCATCTTGGCGGCGCGGCGCGTTGTTCCGCCCGATTTAATCGCGGAAGCGGAGCGGTCGCTGACTTTTAAAAACGACAAAAGCCCCGAAGAAACGCCGCCGCCAGAAAGAGTTTCGTTCACGCCGCGGATGCGCGAAAAGTTGGAGCCGGTTCCCGAGCCGTATTTAAAGAGACGGGCTTCGCGTGTCATAAGATCCATGATGCCGCCTTCGTTTACAAGGTCGTCATCTATGGAAAGAATAAAGCAGGCGTGAGGCTGAGGGCGTTTATAAGCGCTGTCGGATTTTACTACCTTGCCTTTTTCGATGTCAAAGTAATAGTGACCCTGCGCCGGGCCGTCGATTCCGTAAACCGAATACAAGCCGGTATTGAACCATTGAGGGCTGTTGGGAGCCGCCAACTGATGCGCCAGCATGTAGCAGGTCTCGTCGTAAAATGCGTTCTCGTCTTCCTTGGTGTCGAAGTAGCCTGCCTGCCTGCCCCAATCGAGCCATGTGTAGGCAAGGCGGTGAAAAACCTGACGCGCATCGTGTTCCGCGCCGTCTTCGGGCAGGGCATTGCCCGGATCTTCGGCATTGCCCATTTTGGCCCATTTTTTCCATTCGTAGATTTTTTCTTTGGGCACTCCAGCCTTGCGGAAGTACTTTTGCGCAATAATGTCGGCGGCGATCTGGCTCCAGAAAGCAGGGACAATTACAGTATCTTCGGAAAAAATAGCCTTGCCATTGGGATTTCTAATCTCGCTCTTGCGATTTTCCCAAACGATATCAAAATACGGACCGCTCTCGCAGTCAGTGAAAAAACGTTGAATCTTCATCCCCAAATCCTTTTTAAAGCATAAAACGCGTAAAATGCAGCGCAGTTTTCCACGTAAACAGCGTAAAAAACATACAACCACACTAATAGCGTAGCGTTCTTGAGTGTACACCATATACAGCGTATATATCAAGTATCAAGATATGAATTTTTTAAGAAAAAATAAATATATTGATTAAACTAAGTTTATGGACTAAGTTTAGTATGGAGAAAATATGAATCAATATAATATACATATTGCAAAGACTCACCTGTCGGCGCTTGTGGATAAGGCGTCCGTGGGAGACGCTTTTATTATCGCAAAAGCGGGAAAACCGCTTGTAAAGGTTGTTCCTTTTACGCCGCAGGATGCCGAGCAGAAACGAATCGGTTTTTTAAAAGGACAAATCGAAGTCCCGGATGACTTTGACAGGATGGGAACCGCTGAAACAAGCGAAAATTTCAGAGGTTTCGCATGAAATTGTTAGTCGACACCCACCTTCTCTTGTGCGCGGCAGGTGACATTCTTCCCGGGGAAGCGCTCCCCTACTTTACGGACGAGAGCAACACCCTTTTCTTCAGCGGCGCAAGCATCTGGGAAGTAACAGTAAAGAAAGGATTAAACCGCCCGGATTTTAATGTTGACCCTTCCGCGCTCTACTGGGGACTTTTGTACAACGGATATAACGAACTTGAAGTATCGAGCCAGCACGCATTGGCTCTCGCGGATCTGCCGCCAATACACAGAGACCTTTTCGACCGCATATTGATAGCTCAGGCAAAAGCCGAAGGAGCTGCCCTGCTCACTTCGGATTATAATTTATCGCAGTACTCGCCTGTTATTTATGTCAGAAAGTAAAGTCTGCTCCATCAGCATCTTCTCTACCTGAACCCGGCTGATAAATGGCAGCCGATTAAAACATATTTGACATCATATCCTTCAAATGCCCGTTCATATTCTCCGATTACAATTAATGCCCTGTTATCAAAAGGATTGATAAAATATCCGCAGGTTATTATATCCATGACAGGTCTGTCAAGAGTTTTTTCGTGTATTATTTTTCGTCTTCCATCTCTCTCTGCAATTATTTTATAACTGCCGATATTTCCGTAAACCTCGTGCCAATCGCCTGTCTTCCTGCCTGTTTCAACTGTAATGTTTACAACCTGATTGTTATGTCTTACCGGAAGACCTTTAAAATCCGCCTGTCCCCGTAGCGAAGCTTCCGGCGTAAATTCAATTCTGTTTTGTCCGGCTCTGCTCATAAAACTTTTAATAAAATTGTTAAAAGCCGCGTTATACTCATTTTCTTTATAGTCATTTGAATTAAGCGAGTCCTGCCAAATGACAACATCATCGATTGTGTTAAAAATGACAGCGGTAAAAATATTTCCTTCCATCGGATCCAAGTTCTTGTTAATGGTATACGCGACATTGGAATTTTTTGACCATCCCCAGAATCTAAGATCCGAGTGTCTGTACATGGGCTTAAAATCAATATGTTGAAAATAATCTATGGGAGGAGGAAATGAGGAAACTTCCGGTATAATACTCAGCGAGGCTAATTTATTAATATTCTCATTTGTCGAGTTATACAAAACAATATCTTCCTTTGCATTCTGAAAGGCTGAATAATCATTAAATTCTTTTTTACTGACCGGAGTGCCTTGAATTCGATACATTTCTATCTCTTCCATCAATGAACCGTATTCAGCCATATGTATTATTTCCTGATCTGTTCCTGTTATGTGCAATTTGCCTAATCCTGAATTATACGCGCTGTTGCTCCACTCAAAAAATCCGTCTATTTTCAGGTTTTTCATTGCTCTGTAACTATATTCCCTCCCGTATACCGCGCCGTTATAATAATGCAAAACGAGGGTATCGCCGTTTGCCGTGTTATGTAAAACAAGTTCCGGTATGCCGTCTGCGTACAGGTTCATGTCAAGTATGGCGAATTGTTTATAGTTTAAATCACGAAGGTAAACAACACGATTATCCTCATTATAAAAACCTGTTTCATTAAGTAATATTTTTTTATATATTTCCAAAATCGCTTTTGTTTCGCTATTAACGGCGTCGTCGGATATTTTTAAACTCTGGTCTAAACTTGCGCTTGTGAAGCTGCGGGCAGATTGATCCGCGCCGCTGTTGTCAACTGCCTCAGTTACTTCTGCGGATGTTTGTGTTTGCGGTTTTGCTTCACCGCGGCTACCGGAAGCTTCACCGCGGTTACAGGCTGTTACAACAAGGAATAAAACTGCGGAAATGACAATGAAAGTAATTTGTTTCCAATATATTATTTTCATTTCTCTCCTTAATTTTATTAATCTTTATTTGTGGACAATTAATTACCTTGATTTTTCATTTTTAAATACACCTATGTTATGGGTAAATTCCTTTGATCCGTACCCGACATTAGAATAATGAAAAAGATGTTCATGAAAAGTGATGTTAAACCAGCCATAATCATCCGTTTGATATACTTTGCCTGTATCATGGTTAATATGCTCGTTATCGAACCATGTCAAATCAAAAAATAATGTTCTCCCGTCAATCAATTTTAAAACATTCCATGCGTGAGACGGTGATGTCCATCTCTGTACAGTTTGAACAGAATTTAATGTTAATATTTTTTCAAAAATTTCATCTGTATAACCGCTGCAAACAGCGTATCTTTTACCCGGAGTCCGTACAGCTTTAGCGCCGGTATATCCGCTGTAATTTTGCCAATCATATTCTATTTCATCACATAATTTCTTAGCAAAATTAATTATTTCTGCAAAAACAGAATCATTTTTTAATGAATACTGCATATACAGATCGTATTCATATTCGAATCTTAATGTTTGGTAATATGCGTATTCGCCGTAAGTATTAAATATGGATGACGCTCCGCCGTATTTTGTTGTTGTTCCCCATGTTTCTCTTGTTCCGGCTCCAACATATCCCGGCGCTATTGTGTATGATGCTTCAAATAAAATAGCGTTATTATCTTTACTCCACCATACTTCTAACGAAGAATCCAACATGTACGCTTTTTCCATTTTCTCTTTTGTAAACGCTTCATTTATAATCCAGTCTCTTGCTTTAGGCGGGAAAAATCCAAGATTGGCTCCGTAATGCATTATTACCGGAAAAGTTAAATCATCGGGAAAACTAAAATGCGGAAGATTTAAGAATTCTCCTGGTACTTGTTCGTAGTCATTCCCATTGACATCATTTTCATCACCCTCTTCAAGCAGCGACAATAAAAAATCGCAGCCGGAAAATAATAGCGCGCTGATTGCAACCATTGTAAACATTGCAAATGCAAACGCGATTAAACTAAATTTATTTTTCATATACCTCACCTTATGTTAAATTTTTATTTATTTTTCTAACTCATCTCTCTTGAATTAAAATGGTGAAAGCTCATAAATACTTATTTGTGTGTTTTCCCCTTTTATAGGCATGGTCACTGTGCCGGAATAAATATCATGGATAATCTGTTTGTTATTTTCATCCCTCTTGATAGTACCGTCATCATTTCTTTCAACTTCCTGAACATAGAACACAACGCTGAAATCTCCGATTTTTTTGTAAGGCTGTGTTCTGTTAACATAATCCACTAAGGGGATTGTGACCGTATTGCCTTTTATATATTCCCGGTCAACAACGCCTGCGACAGTTTTCCGGTTTTTGCTGTTGCCGATTGCCAAGCCTGCGCCCGCTATATGGTTGCCGTTATTGTATTCTGCCGGTAAATCTGTAAATGTCAGTTTTATCTGGTAAGTGACATCTTTGTTATCATCGCCGAGATAGGTGCCTATGTCATCATTTCCGCCGAAAAAACCGCCTTCACATGATCCGAGGAACAAAATTGAAGAAATAAAATAAACTGTTATAATAAGTTTTAATAAATTCTTTTTCATTGCAATTACTCCTTAATCCAAATCAACTTTAGCAAGATCCCAAAGTTCCTCAAAAACTATCGTAGTATTTTCAACAATAAGTTTTGGTATCTCTGTAAAGCCTGTATAAATATCCGGGTCCCTTGCTTTACCGGTTTCATTTATTAATAAAACAATATACAAGTCGCCGGTTTTCCTGAACGGTTTATGCGATCTTGAGGCAATCATTCTGCATATTACTTTATTGTCTCTGATTTCTACAGGCAGTGAAACTGCTGCCTGAATCATTTTTTTGCCGCCCATTCGCCCTAAACCTACATATCCGTATTTTCCATTGAAGACATCAGGCATATCTGTAATTGTCAGTATTACCTGATTTGTCGTATTCGGAAATTCATCAAGATCATCGTGGACAGCATCACCAAGTTCTCCGCATGAAGTAATAAGTAAAATTAACGCTGCGAAACAAATCATCATTGCAAACCGGAAAAACTTTTTCACTTTCATAATTAACACTCCTTATTAATATTTATTTTATCCATGTGCCATTACAGTCATTGCCGCAGGATGCTTCGGTGCAGCCGGAAATAACAAGGTTACCATTTTCAATTACCAGTGTTTTGGTCATAGTAAAGTTCGGGGTGGAGCCTGAAGGAGTTCTCATGGAATACTCATTCCCATTTATGCTTGAAAGTATTAATCTAATATTTAATCTTCCAAATGAAAAAGCATTAGCGTCAATTCGTCTTGTTTCTGCTCCTCCCGCTTCTCTTTTCCAGTTCCCTCTTAAGTTCTGAGGAAATTCAGGATATTCACTATTTAAAAAATCATTAAAGATATCGCACGATACCATTGTGAAAATTACCGCCGCCATAAACGCGATAATTCCTGCCCGTTTCTTAAAACTTTTCATTATAAAAACCCCTTTTAATTTTATTCATTAATGTAACATATTTACTTTTATATATACAACCCTTTATGCTTAAAAGTTACAGCGGAAGAACTTTTTCGCAAATATGCCAACAGTCTTTCTGGCAGCATCGGCATTCCGAAGGTAAAAGCGTGCATTTTAGACAGAATATCGTCTCCAAAACGGTAATTATCCTTAATAGTTCATATATCTGCTTTTTCTACACAAAAAACCATTTTCTTACTTTGCGTCCTTGGCGCTCCTGGCGTCTTGGCGAGAACTCTTCTTTTACTTACAATAAAAAAACCATGCAATTAATACCTGTAACGCATGAATCTCTGAAAAAGGGAGCGGAAATTCTCAAGAGCGGCGGGCTTGTCGCGTTTCCTACGGAAACTGTCTATGGTCTTGGCGCGGACGCGTTTAATCCGCAGGCTGTCGCGAAAATTTTTGAAGTAAAAAACCGGCCTTATTTTGATCCGTTAATTATTCATATTGCGGATATAAAAACGCTTGAAAATACTGCGAATCTCAGTCAGTTAAATGAAGAAATACGAAAAAAAATATTTCTGCTTGCGGAAAATCTTTGGCCGGGACCGCTTTCCATTATTTTACCGAAGAACGAAAGAATACCGGGCATTGTAACGGCAGGTTTACAAACTGCGGCAATCCGCCTTCCCGGTAATGACACGGCAAGAAAATTAATTTCTCTGTCAACAGGCGCAATCGCCGCGCCGAGCGCGAATCCATTCGGCTTTCTCAGTCCTACGAAAGCGGAGCATGTTTTAAACGGATTGGGCGGCAAGATCGATTTTATTCTTGACGGCGGGCAGACAAAAATAGGCATTGAATCTACCGTGTTAGATGTCACAGACGGCAATTTCAAAATTCTGCGTCCGGGAGGAACGGCAAGGGAAGCAATTGAAAATTTAATCGGCCCTATTCAGAAAACAGAGAACAAGGAAAAAGAATCAGAAAAAAACGAACATGGTTTGGCGTCTCCGGGAATGATTAAAAGTCATTATGCGCCGAAAAACGCGCTTACTATATTTGACCGTGAAGAAATATTAAACCATCAGAATAATGCAAACCGCGCGGGAGAATTTTCATCGCTTTACACAGCGCGGCAAAAAGCGGCTTTTTTATTTTTTGACGGCGCGGCAAGAGACGCATGGCTGCAAACAGAAAAAACTTTAAAGGAAGCTGTCATCAAAGTTCTTTCAGAAAAAGGCGATTTACTGGAAGCGGCTTCGCGTCTTTTTGAGACGTTACACGAAATCGACAGCTGTGGTGTAACGCATATATTCGCGCAGCTTGCTCCTCAAAGCGGCCTTGGAGAAGCGATTAACGACAGGTTAAGACGCGCAGCCGCGGTAAAGTAATTTATTATTTTTGTATCTATTAGGACTTAAATATTTCCCACATTAAGATTGACGCCGCGTTTGACACATTTAGCGAGTTTATATCGCCTTTCATAGGTATTTTTATTATTTTATCACATAATTCAATTAATTTTTTACTCATGCCTTTTGCCTCATTCCCAATTATCAGCATTATTGGCTTTTCCAATTTATAATTAATTAATGAAACATCGGCTTTTGAATCGGTTCCTATTACCTGCATATTATTTTTATCTTTTTGAGTTTTCACAAATTCCGTTAATTTTTCCATTGATTCAATTATAAATATTTTTGTATGAAACACGCTGCCCATGCTCGCCCTGATTACTTTTGATTCATATGCGTCCGCTCCGTGCCCGGCTATAAATACTGCGTCTACGCCGAAAGCATTGGCGGAACGTATAATAGAGCCAAGGTTTCCATGATCGCTTGGTCTATCAAAAACAAGAATAAATTGATTAATATCCGTAATTTCATCAATTTTATTCTGTTTCATTTTTACAGTAACAAGCATTTCAGACGGATTTGTTTTATCAGATAATTCATTGTACAGTCTGTCTGACATATTAATTATTTTCGCGTCTTTATTATTTTCTATTAAATTTTTACCCCAGCCGGATAAATCCTTATTATTGTTAATAATTATTCTCGTAATTTCATAATTTGCGCTTACAGCCTGTTTAATGCACTCTGTGCCTTCTATGAAAAGTTCTTTTAATTTACTGCGCTTTTCGCGGTTCAATTTTAACGAGCTGATAATTTGATATTCAGAGTTTTCAATACTTATTTTTACCATACTCATTTATACAGTTTCCTATTAAAAAACACAATATTCATATGTATCCTGCCATATTTGATTTCTTTTATACCGTCTTTTTTTAATCCATAGGAATATTAGTTAATAATTGCGTTTAAAATTATTCGCGTTCATTCGTTTGGCGGTTGTGCGGCTCTAGCCGGATTTTTCACGTAACACAGCGGCAACGCGTTCCAGCACATCCGGGGAAACTTCGCTTTTACGCGCTATGTGTTTAAGAATCTCCGTCTTCAGGTTGAGAGGGAATTTCACCAATGTTTCCGCGGAAACATTAGGCGGAAGGCGTGAAAGAACCGCGGCCGCTATGACCGGAGCTTCATTTTTCAAAAGCGGGACAAGCTGCCCGGGACTGAATGTTTCCAGAAAGCCAAAAATATTTTCTTTTGACGCGGACGCGGGTATTTCCTTATTTAATGTATCAACCCATCCGCAAAATTCTTTATAATCAGGGAAATCTTTAATCAAGGAAAAAAGAGGTTCTCGTGTGAACCATGAAAGCGACCGAAAAGTCTTGATATCTTCCTCGCCAAATGCGTTTTTAAGTAATTCAGTACGCGACTTGAAGGCGATGGAAATAATTTCTTCATATCTTTCTTTTTGTTTTGCGATAATGTCGTTTATATTATCAATGATTTCTTTGTCATTGAGGTGTGCGTTTGACGCGGGAACCTGTTTAAAATTTTTAACGCTGTCATTATACACGCTGATAGCGTTATAAAGCTCCCAGTCTGTCGCCGGTTTGCTGTCGGCAATTTTTCTGATTTTCCCCAGGTTCAACTGACTTTGCACGGCAGCTTTTTCCACGGTTTTATTTTTCGCGTATTGTAAAATTTCTTTTTGATTTACACTTTGTTTTCCTATGTACAATTTAAGAATGGAATCAACTTCAGCATCTCCCGTCTGCAGCTTCAATTTTTCTAATCCTTTGCAGTATTGCGAATAAGCTGTTAAAAATTCTTTTGTTAAACCATTATCTGCAATCCTTAATAATTCCATGTATGTTTTTTCCATACTTGCCAATAATCTTTCAGGTTCTTTTGTCATTTTTTTTAATTGGCCTAGAGTATAACTGCCGATTTTTAATTTGTCGCTTTTATTAATCCATTGTTCGGTAATTTTGCGGTTTTGAATCATATCGTCAGCCGCCAGTTCAATAATTTTGAACAATACATCAATACCAGCATCTCCGCGGTAGAAAATTTGAGTATTATTTTGAACAAGTCTGGCATCCTTCAAAAATTGTTCAAAATCTATACCAAATTCACGTACAGTGGCAAATTCCCTCACGCCGTGCCCTTCAATGGAACGCTCCTTTTCCCGTATCATCAAGTTTCTGATTTTCGTTATGTCAAATACAGTGCTGGAGTTTTCCTCGCCGTCAGTTACTGTAAGATACAGAACATCGGCGTTGGGATGGGGGTTATTCTTGTCTTTTTTGCGCTCGTTCATATGGGTGATTGCGGCGCCCCAAGCGTCATAAAGAGCAGTAGTCCCGCCGGGTTCATATTTGATTTTTTTTATTTCATCAATGCAGATGCGTTTTCCGTCACATACAAAGACCGTATCATCATCAAAAAGAATTGTCGTTAAAGTAACGTTTTTGCCGGTTTTCCTTAAAGCGTCAATTATCGTTTGGTGGCCTTTAATAATGCCGCGTTCAGTGCCTGCCATAGAACCGCTTCGGTCAATGATAAGAACTAAGTCCAGCGCTTCACATTTATTTATATTACCTTTTTGGGTTAAGCTAAAAAGCGGCAATTTTTTCTCCTTGTCCATAAACGCTTTTTATAAGAATTTTATCTATATAAAGTAAACATATAAGCCGCGAAAATTAGTATAAGTATACCGCCTTCCCAGCGGTTAATTTTGCCTTTCGAAAGCGGAATCATAACAAGCAGCAGCGTAATGGTAATTCCAAAAAGCCAAATCATGTCCGTATAAAACGTCGTTTGATTGCTGATATTCACAGGATGCACGATTGTTGTCACACCTAAAACGCCCGCGATATTAAAAAAATTCGAACCAATAATATTTCCAATCGAGAGATCTGCTTCTTTCCTGAACGCCGCAACCAATGACGATATTAATTCCGGCATGCTGGTTCCTACAGCGACAATCGATACAGCGATAACGCGCTCGCTTACTCCCCACTGCAAAGCGATTTCCCTTGCTCCTTTAACAAACCATCCGGAACTAAAATACAAACCGGCTACCGCCGCTAAAATCAGCAAGACAGCGAATACCGGCTTCATTGTTGCCGGTTCTATATTATTTGAGTTGGAATTTTTTCGCGATTTAATCACAGACCACACGGTGTAAGTTATCAATATTAAAACAAAACATATTCCTTCAAAAAGGCCGATAACGCCGTTCAGCCCAAATACAAGAACAAGAATCGTTGCGAAAAACATTACAAAATAATCAAAACCCAGCGCTTTATTGCGAATTGGAATGGGAGAAATAATAACTACAATTGCTAAAATACATCCTATGTTGGCAATATTTGATCCAATTACATTTCCAAGAGCGATATCAGGCGCGTTCTCAAGAGCGGCTCCCACGCTGATAAACATTTCAGGCGCGGATGTAACATAAGCTACAATTGTAAGCCCCACGACGAGCGTGCTGATTTTAAAATGACGTGCGATTTGAACGCTGCCTGTCACAAGGAAATTTCCGCAGAGTATCAGCACGCCAAGCCCTGCCGCGAGATAAATATATGGAATATAAACTGTTAAACCAGCGTTTGTAAGCAGCTCTTGCATAATTAAAAAATTATAGCATATATTTAAAATAACATATATACTGACAATAAAAGGAAATTATGAAAACAATAATTCTATACGCAACCAAGTACGGAGCCGCGCAGGAAATAGCGCAGCGCATCGCGGTTAAAATTGACGGTTCTGTTCTTCACAATTTAAAGGAAGACCTTCCCTCCCTTGAAAGTTTTGATTGTATTATTCTGGGAAGCTCTGTGTACGCAGGCTCTATCCGCAAGGAGGCGAAAAAATTTTTGTTACAGAACGCGGACGTATTAACAGAAAAAAAATATGGTTTGTTTTTATGCGGCCTGGGCGCGGACAGCAAAGACGCGTACTTAAGCGCCAACTTTTCACCTGATATTATACAAAAAGCAAAAGCGGCGGATTTTTTGGGCGGAATATTCGATCCTGAAAAAGCAAACGGCTTTGAAAGGCTGATTATAAAAATAATTTCCAAAAAATCCGGCTGTATCAACATGCTCAACGACAGAAAAATAGAAAAATTCGCCGAAGCGATGAAAGAGTAAAATGAATTATCCAGAAATAATTTTAATTGCAATCGGCCTTTCAATGGACGCGTTTGCCGTCTCTGTCACTCTGGGACTGTCTGTTAAAAAACCGTCATTCAAAGAGTACATTATTCCGGGTCTCTTTTTTGGATTTTTTCAGGGTTTGATGCCGTTGATTGGCTACTTTGCAGGCGCTCTGTTCGCGGAAAAAATTCAAGCCATTGAGCATTGGGCGGCTTTTATTCTTCTAGGCATCATCGGCGGAAAAATGATAAAAGATTCTTTCTCTAAAGACGATGATGAGGATAATGAAAAAAGCGGGCATAATAAATTCGCTTTTTTTAATATGCTGCTGCTAGCAGTAGCGACAAGCATAGACGCGCTTGCCGTCGGCGTAACATTCGCGTTCTTTAAAATTAATATATTCGCGGCAGTCGCGATAATCGGTTTTACAACATGCTTCATATCCATAGGCGGTGTAAAAATCGGGAATATTTTTGGAAGCAAATTTAAATCTAAAGCCGAACTTGCGGGAGGAATAATTCTAGTCGCTCTCGGCATCAAGATACTACTCGAACATTTTTTGCAAGGTCAAGCATAAATATTGACATCCTCTGAACGCCGCTTTATAATAGCAGATATATGGTTAAATCTATTCAGATAACAGGAATTATTGCGGCTTTTCTGCTGGCCTCGTGCGCAAACAGCGCCCCGGCCAGAATTGGCAGCGATTCCACGGATTACGAATCCAATGAAATTTCACGCTCCTCAGAAGCGCGAAACGATACCCGCATGATAGCTTATACTGTGTCGTTGGAGTTGTTTGTAAAGAATCCCGGAGAAACAAAAAATTTACTGACTGAACAGATAAAAACCAGCAATGGATATATTACAAGAGAAGAAAACAACTCGATAACAGCGCGAGTTCCTGTGGAGAATATGGATGATTTTCTTTCTCATGCAAGAACATTTGGTAAAGTTGACAAAGAAAATAAAACAGGAACCGATATTACGGATCAATACCGTGATAATTTATTAAGGCTTGAAAGTTTAAGAAGCGTGCAAAAAAGATATATAACGTTACTGGAACGCGCAAATTCTGTAAGCGACATTTTAGTTGTAGAAAGAGAACTTGAACGCATTAACACAGAAATAGAAAGGCTGGAAGGACGGATAAAATACGCCGAACAAAGCGCGGTCTATTCCAGTATCACTGTCAGATTCAGGGAAAAAGCGAAACCGGGCCCCATAGGATGGATTTTCTACGGACTATACCAGGGAGTTAAATGGCTCTTCGTTTGGTAAAAATAAATTGACAGAAATAAAACGCGCGAAAAGCAAACGCCTATTCCATGCTCCAGTTGCCTTCTGTTAAAGTATATTTTCCTGGTTTGCTTCCGTTACTTGTATAATAATTGTTAAAATCGTTGGCTGTAGTGTATAAAACATTTCCGGAGGTGTCGGCGAACACAATGTTCCCCCTGATGCGTCCGTCAGACTGACGCGCGTCAAAAGCGCGCTTTCCCAAATTTTCAAGAGACGCTGGAATTGTAACGCTCGTAATAAAATTATTATAAAATGCGCCGTCCCTTATTGTAGCAACGCTCGAGCTTATAATTACAGACTTTAACTTGTTGCCGGAAAACGCTCCCTCTCCGATTGTTGTAAGGCTTGCAGGAAATTCAATTTCTTTTAATTGATTGTTAAGAAAAGCGTAATCGTCAATGACAGTTAAAGAAGCGGGAAGCTGTATCGTTTTTAGCAGGTTATTGGAAAAAGCGCCTTTACCGATAGCAGTAACGCTTGTTCCAAGCGTTACGTCTTCCAGCCTGTTGCTTGTAAACGCGCCTGTGCCGATTCTTGTAACATTGTTTCCTATTGTCACGGTTGTCAGCAGATTATAAGAAAAAGCTCCTTCGCCGATAACGGTTACGGTGTCCGGAATCGTTACTTCTTTCAAGCCTTTACCGATAAAAGCGCCGTCGCCGATAATTGTAACATTCTTGCCGTCAATTGTTTCCGGGATCGAAAGAGTGCTGGCCCTGCCTGTAGAACCGGTAATTGTAAGACCCGAGGCGTTTTCTTCTACTATTATCCTGAGACCGCTCTGCGAAAAGGCGTTACCTGCAGCGAGTATAAAAAGTAAAACTAATATTTTTTTCATACCGGGACATGGGCGGTACAAGACTCGAACTTGTGACCCCCAGCGTGTCGAGCTGGTGCTCTAACCAACTGAGCTAACCGCCCGGATTTGGCCGCGCAAGGCGGCCGACTCCGTTATAGAGCTTATTTTACTCTTTCGCGGATAGCTACGTTAACTTCAATCTTAAAGCCTGAGCCAAGCTCCATCGGCACAATAAGGGCTTCCACTTCTCCAAGATTGGTAGAAACTTCCATATTATCACCGGTAAAGAGTGCCGGCGGAGTAAGATCGAATTTGAAACCAAGCTCGTGCAGTTTTGTTACCGCCTGAGCAGTAATCATATTTGCAAGTTCCTGTATTGTCGCTTTTGCAAGTTCATCAAGAGCTGAGAAATTTTCACCGTTCATTTTCCCGGCTACAAATAAAGCGGAATCCTTTGTCATATCGAAAAGGACGCGTCCTTCGACATCACCGGCAAGGCCGACAAGAGCTGCAACGCCCATGATGGTCATAGATGTAGGCTTAAGGTAAATCTCACCCCGCTTAACTTCAGAATTCAACACCTCCTTAAGAACAGCGTATGCCGATTCCACAAAGGGGTTGATATACTCAACTCTCATAATTTACTCCTTACAATTTTTTAAAGCATCAGCCGCGCTCCGCGGCGAAATCATTTTTTTGCGTTCTACAGACCGAAGGGAGGTCATCCATTATGCAGGAACGCCGAAACAGGATCATCGGCAACCGACTGCCAAAGAGCTCCTGTCAGCTCCTCATTCCTGCCCATTATAACAATACCGCGGCTTTTCAATTTCTCGGAAAAATCCGCGACAATTCTTGTCTGTTCCTGCGCAGGCAGGTACGAGACAAGGTCCCTTACCAGAATTATATCAACCTCAGGCAAGGTGTTCTCATTAGTTATATCATGATATTCAAAAACAATCGAGTCCTTTATGGCCTGATTGAACGAATAACCGCCTGTTCCCCTGGTTACAAACGACCTGCAATATTCAGGAAGCTCATCCAGTTCGTAGCTCATGTTCGGCGCCTGTGAAACAGCCATGATATCGTTATCGTTTGCCCATATCTTAATATGAGCAGTCGGATACCTGGCTTTTAGTATACATGCAAATGAATAAGTTTCATAGCCCTTTCCGCAGCCAATATTCCAAACACTCACATTTCCGGTAGTATTCTCAACCAGTACCTTTTTAATGGCGTTGGCATAAGTCTCGGTCCAGAAAGCGCCTGAACAAGGAGAATGGAAAGTGTCAAGGAATTCATCGGCATCCGAGGCGCTTCTTAGCTGAAGCTCTTCCCCTACCCTGCCGATACTCCATTCATTAAAGCGTTTATGAAGCCAATTGTCGTTTACGGTTGTTACGACGAATCTTCTTAACGCCGAAAGGCTTTCCTGTATAAAGCCAATGGCGGTATCCGCCGCGGCTTTTTGAACCTGAGCCTGATCCGCAGCCGGAGGCGGAACATAGTATTCGTTGTCACTGACAGACGTGCGGGACTTGTTCTTGTCATCGTCCGATACCGTAAAGATACGCACAACATCAAGAATGATATAAAGATCGCCCTGTTTCTCAACAACGCCGCTTATAAATTTGATATTGATGTCGCCGAAGATTGGATGCGGCGGCTGGATTGAATCTTGGGTAATGCCGACAACCTTATCAATCTTGTCTACGATTGTTCCGTAGACCTGATCGTTAATATGAAGAATCAGCATGTTTTCAAGACTGTCATCTTTTTTATCAACCTTTAAATGGAAAAAGTTCCTGAGGTCGATAATGGGAATAATATCGCCGCGAAGGTTATATACGCCGCGGATATAGGAGGCCGCGTTGGGTACATAGGTAAACTTATCGGCTTTCGCGATTTCTTTTACGTTCATAATGTCAACGCCGTAATCTTTTCCGGCCAGAGAGAAGGTAACCATTTTAAAATCTACATTTTCTACCCGCTCTTTTTGTTCCTGTAAGTCAGCGTTAACTTGTTCCAGATCTCTAACTACTGCATTTGTTGCCATATTTTACCTGCCGCCTACTGAAGCTTCGCGGACCCGGCGCTGCTCCATTTCCTTTTTAAGGCCAAGCTCCAGAAGCTGGCTTACATCGATAATGAGAGATACCGAGCCATCTCCCAATATTGAAGCGCCGGCAATTCCCGGCGAATTGGTAAACTGATCCCGCAGAGGTTTAATAACGACGTCTTCCTCGCCGATAAGGCTGTCAACCATGAAGCCCATCTTCTTCTCCGCTGTTCCGACAATTACAATAAAGTGATAATCCTGCTGCTCTTCAGTTTTAATGCCGAACAGGCGGTTAAGACGCAACAGAGAAATAACATCGTTTCTGATATTGAAAACTTCGTAATTGTCTATCATCTTGATTTCTTCCGGCTTGATTCTTAAGCTTTCAATAACTGATGTAATGGGAATCGAGTAGATTTCCGTTCCAACGCGGACAAGCAAGCCTTGAATAATCGCAAGAGTGAGAGGCAGTTTAATAATAAACTTGGTTCCCTTTCCCTTTTCCGAGTTAACAGTAACAGTACCGTTAAGGGCGTCAATTTGGCGGCGTACAACGTCGAGACCAACACCGCGCCCTGAAATTGCTGTAATTGACTTTGCCGTTGAGAAACCGGGTTCAAAGATAAGATTAAAAGCTTCTACATCGGTAAGAACTTTATTTGGGCTTATAAGACCGCGTTCTACGGCTTTTGCTTTTACTGATTCAACGTCGATGCCTTTGCCGTCGTCGCCGATTTCAATAACAATCATATTGCCTTCGTTGGCAGCTTTTAAAAGAACAGTGCCTTCTTCGGGTTTTCCGGCGGCGCGTCTGTCCTCAAGCGATTCAATTCCGTGGTCTATGGAGTTACGAACCGAGTGCATGATTGGATCGAGAAGATCGTCAACAACTGTTTTATCAAGTTCTGTGTCTTCACCTTCGATAACCAGGTTGATTTTTTTACCAAGTGATTTTGAAAGGTCGCGCACAAGACGCGGGAAACGGCTGAAAATCTGACTGATGGGAACCATGCGGATGCGCATGACGCCTTCCTGAAGTTCGCCTGTGATGCGTCCAAGGTTTTGGGATTGGGCGCGCAATTTCGCGATACTCGTTTTAAACGAAGTCTCAAAGCCGTCAAACATTGTAAAGACATCGCCGTACTGCTCGTTTATTTCCTTTCTTATGTCTTTTACCGATTTGCCGTCCTGAATGTTCTCGAGGAACAAAGGAAGACTGTCAAAAAGACTTTTAATTTTATCGCGGTATTGATTTTCGATATCGCGTAACTGTGTCGTAAGTATTCCAAACTGCATATTGATCTGGTTGAAAGTGGCTTTTGTAATAACGGTTTCTGAAACAAGGTTAAGAAGATCGTCAATGCGCTTTGAATCTACGCGGAGAATTGAACCGGCTTCCTTGCCGGCTTTCTTTGCATCTTCCGAAGTGGCCTTGCCATCCTCGGCTTTTTTTGGAGCCGCTGCTGCGGGAGCCGCCGCGGGTGCTGCTGCCGCTTTTGGAGCCGCTGCGGGAGCCGGAGCTGCAGCAGGTCTTGGAGCCGCCGCAGGGGCAGGAGCCGCTGCGGGAGCCGGAGCTGCCGCCTGTGAAAGTTTAGCAATATCCGTCACATCAGAACTAAGGCTGACATCCGGAAGGACGACTGATTTTTTAATCTTATCCGGGTTTTCCTTTGAAGCGATATAATAATCAACAACAGGGAAAAAGTTATCTGCATAAAGCATATCAAAATCTGGAACGGTTTTTAAAACTGTGCCATAACTTTTTAAAACGGCATAAACCTGTATGCCGCCTACTGTATTCATCAAACTGCTTTCATCAAAATTAACAGAAACTTTGAAAATGGGCATTCCGCTGTCAACGGATTCTCTTAATTCTTCCAGTTCTTTTTCGGTAATACCCTGACCCGAAGCGGCGGGCGCGGCGACAGGAGGAGGAGGCGCGGCGACAGGAGCCGGAGCAGGCGCCGGAGCTTTTTTCGGCGCAGCTTTTCCCGCTTGTGCCGGCAGCAGTGATCGGAGCTTTGCTTCGATTACAGATGTATCATCGTTGTAAACAGAGCCTTCCATGCGCTTGTCAAGCATTGCTTTAATAACATCAATCGCCTGAAGTAACGCATCAACAACATCTCCATTAACAGCAACTTGATCAGAGCGAATAGCGTCAAAAACATCTTCCACAAGATGGGTGAAATGAGAGAGTTCCATCATTTCAACAGTCGCTGACCCGCCCTTTAGGGTATGAGCCGCGCGGAAGATCTCGTCAACAGCGTCTTTGTTGGCGCCCTCGTTTTCAAGAACCAAAACGTTCTGTTCCATCGTATCCACCTGCATCTGTGCTTCGCTGAAAAAGTCCTTGAGAAGTTCTTCATTATTGGGATCAAGATAATCACTCATATATATAAATATCCATTAAAAATGCCATAAAGTCAAGATGCGAATTTAGTAAAAATGTGCAATTTCTCTCCATAAATTGGAAAATTGACCATGTTTTAAATACAGATTTTAATACAAAAAACTCTAATATTTGAATAATTATTACAAATTTGGCTGAATTTTCGAATTTTTTCCTTAAAATGACATGATTTTCCGGCGTTTAAAAAGAAAAACCGTAAATTCATAATTACTACTACTAATGTTTTAAGCGGTATAATCTAACAATTGCTGATTTTTACTATTTTTTTGATTCTGTACGCGCCGTTGAAAAACCCTCGCTTTACTGATAGAATGGCCGAATGGCTGTTCCGCTGTCAGAAATCGATATTGTTATCCGCCTCGTTCTTTCTTTTTTTGCAGGAGCGATTATCGGTCTTGAAAGATCATCCAGAAAACAAGTGGCAGGGCTTAGAACTCATACTTTAATTTGTCTGGGCGCGTCCTGCCTTATGCTGCTCTCGATTTGGATGCCTCAGCAGATGGGTGGAGGAGACCCGGGCAGAATCGCGGCGCAGGTTGTCGCCGGAATGGGCTTTCTAGGAGCGGGCGCAATCATCAAACTTGGCAATAATATAAGAGGACTTACCACCGCGGCTTCGCTGTGGCTTACGGCGGCAATCGGTCTTACAATCGGCGCAGGCATGTACATCGCGGCCGGTATTGTTGTCGCGCTTGCGTTAATTACATTGATTCTGCTGCATTTCCTTGAACAAAAAATATTCCCCGAAGACAACTGGAAAAAAGAAAAATCCGCACCTCAGGACACACAGGAAAACTGATGAACGGACAGCGTCTTACAGTAAGCGAATTGACAGAACAAATTCGCCTTAGCCTTGAAGGCTCGTTTTCTATTGTCTGCGTCGAAGGTGAAGTTTCCAACTGCAGACCCGCAAGTTCTGGCCATTTATATTTCAGCTTGAAAGATTCAGGCGCAAAGATTGACGCTGTGATGTTTAAAAACAGATTGAGGTCTTTAAATTTTGAACCGAAAGACGGAATGTTATTAAGCGTGAGGGGAAGTCTTTCCGTTTACGCTCCGCGCGGAACATATTCCATTGTCTGTGAAGAAATGGAAATCGCGGGCGCAGGCGAAATCCTCGCCATGCTTGAAAAAAGAAAGCAAAAACTCGCGGCAGAAGGGCTTTTTGACTCGGAGCGCAAAAAAGAACTGCCGCGCTACCCTTCTGTTGTCGGCGTTGTAAGCTCTCCTACGGGAGCCGCTGTGCGCGACATTTTAAACATACTTACAAGACGCTCATCTGGCGTTAAAGTGGTAATACTTCCCTCCCCTGTTCAGGGTGATGACGCGGCCTCTTTAATCGCGGCGCGGATCAGGCAGGCAAATTTCTGGCAGCTTTGCGACGTTTTAATTGTCGGAAGAGGCGGCGGCTCGCTCGAAGACCTTCTGCCTTTTTCTGATGAAGAAGTTGTACGCGCCGTCGCAGAATCCGGAATACCGGTAGTAAGCGCCGTGGGCCATGAAATCGACTGGGCGTTATGTGATTTTTCAGCCGATTTAAGAGCGCCTACTCCTTCTGCCGCCGCGGAACTTGTAAGCGAAAACCTTGTTACCATCCCTGATTACATTCAAAAAACCAAAGAAGATCTGCTGCACGTAATGAAGACAAGGCTTGACAGGGCAAAACTTTTATTAAAACCTTTCGATCTTCAGGATATGGAATACCGCTTCAGGACAATCCTTCAGCCGCGTTTAATCCGTCTTGATGACGCCAAAGATTCTTTGGTAAAGGCAATGTCACAAAAATGCGCCGATTTAAAAAACAGGGTTGAACTTACAAAAGCGGTCATGGAAGCCGGAAGCCCGTTAGCTGTCATGGAAAGAGGCTTCTCCGTTGTGACAAACAGCGCGGGAAAGGTCGTGCGCAGCGCGGCAAATGTAAAACAGGGTGAACGCCTCAGTATAAGACCGCTCAAAGGCGAAATCACGGCAATCGCGGAGAGTATCACATGAGACTCGGATTTATAAGGAGAAAATATGGCAAAGAAAGCGTCAGCAGCGCCAGCGAAGAGCGGCAGCGCAAAAAGTTTTGAAGAGCGGCTTACGCGCCTTGAAACATTGGGCGACAAAATCAAAAAAACAGATATTCCTCTTGATGAAGCGTTAGCCGCGTTTGAAGAAGGAATCCGTCTTGCGCGCGCGCTTGAAAACGATCTTGAAAAAATTGAAAACCGCATAGAAGTGCTTATGAACTCCGCAGACGCTCCCGCAAGCGAGTCTCCCGAGCTTGAACTTTTTAACAGCGAGGAGTGATTTTTTTAGTTAGGAGTGAGGAGTTAGAAGTGAATAGTGGAGAATTTTAATGGCGAGTGTTAAGATTTTGGCGCCTGAGGAGGCGCGGCGTATTGCTGCGGGGGAAGTTGTTGACAGGCCAGCGGCTCTTGTGCGCGAGTTTCTTGACAACGCGATAGACTCAGGCGCTTTAAATATCGAAGTCTGCATTGAAGAAGGCGGCTGTAAAAAGATCGAAGTCTCAGATGACGGAAGCGGGATGCAGCGCGAAGATTTGGAATTGTGCCATCTTACACACGCGACGAGTAAAATAAGCTGCCTTAACGACTTAGACACATCTGTTACGCTCGGTTTTAGAGGAGAAGCGCTCGCGGCGGCTTCTGCTGTCTCCCGCCTTGAAATTATTACAAGCGCGGACGGAAGAGAAGCATGGCTCCTTGAAACAGGCCCCGGAGAAAATTATCCCGCAAAAATTGAACAGACGCGAAGAACTAAAGGCACAACAGTAAGAGCGCATAATCTTTTTGAAAGCATTCCGGCGCGTAAAAAATTTTTAAAAAGGGAAGGAAGCGAAGGCACTCTCTGCCGTCAGATTTTTATCGATAAAGCTCTTGCGTTTAACGAAATTAATTTTCGTTTTACGACTGACGGCAAGCTAAAAGATTTTTTTAAAGCGGTATCATCAAAGAAAGAGAGGTTTGCAGCCGCTGTTCTAAAAACAGAAGAAGCGGCTTTTCTGCATGAAATAAATGTAAAAGGAGACGGCTTTTCCGCGGCAATTGTAATCGGCGGCCCCGAACTTTACAGGAACGACAGAAGACAATTATTTGTTTTCGCGAACGGAAGAAGAGTAAACGATTATTCACTGATTCAAGCGGTTGAATACGGCTCTCAAGGGTGGTTTCCAAACGGCACTCATCCTGCCGCGGCGGTTTATATCGAAATCGATCCGTCCCTCGCGGACTTTAACATTCATCCCGCAAAACGCGAAGTGCGCTTCCGTGATCCCGGCGCGATACATCACGCAGTCTCAGGCGGAGTAAAAAGTTTCTTTCACAAAAAAACAGTTAAAGATATAACACAAAGAGACTCACACGGAGACACAGAGACACAGAGAGATGGAAGAAGTGAGGAGTGTGAAGTGACGAGTGACGAGTTAAATTTTCCCGTCAATACTCCTAACTCTTCATTCCCAACTCCTAACTCCTCATTCCTCACTCCTAACTCCTCACTCCTAACTCCTCACTATTCCCCCGTTACTAATCGAAGCTTTGAAGTATGCGAGAGACTCGCGAGTAAAAACTCCGTGCCTCCGCGTCTCTGTGTGAACTCTTCTGAATCAATGTCTTATGTTGGAAGGCTCTTTGGTTTATTCATTTTAATTGAGTGTGACGATAAGCTCTATATTATCGATCAGCACGCGGCGCATGAACGTATCCTTTACAATAAGTTTCTTGAAGAGCCTATTCCAAAGCAGGAACTTTTATCGCCCATTCCTTTTACTACAGAGAGCGGCGAAGAAGACGCGTTTTTAGAATCTAAGCGTGAAGAATTGTCGCGTCTTGGCGTTGATATTGTAAAAGACGAAGACAGCTGGCAGATTGAAGCTCTTCCCGCTGACTGGCGAATGAGCGATGCCGGCACAGTGAATGAAATCCTTGGGCTGCGTACGGCAGGCGAGAACATGGCGAAGAGATGGGCTGCCACTTACTGCTGCCGCGCCGCGATCAAGGACGGCGATTACCCTGACGATGAAACCGCTTTCGCGCTTGCAAAAGAAGCGCTCGCGCTGCCCGATCCGCGCTGTCCGCACGGCCGTCCGATCTGGACAGAGATAAGCAGGGAAGCGTTATTTAAAGCAGTAAGAAGAGATTAGAGCATCACTATTTTCTGCGCCATTAATTTTGCAAGATAAAACCTGGAATCCAAATCCGATGAAGCGTTGTTTTCAAGGAAGGTTTGAAATTCCGCCGAAAATGATTCAGGAAGAACCGGCAGCTCCGACACCTGTTTAAAATAGGCGCGGTGTGAAGGTTCAAAATGTTTGTTTATGCAAAAAAGCGTAAGGCAGGCGGATTTAATAAAACCGGCGGACGCGATAAGGTAATGAAATTTATCGTTCTGGAAACAGGCGGCTCCCAAATCAGAAAGAAAATGTTCCATTTTTGACTGAACGGCGGCGCGCATTTCTGCCCAGAATTGATCTCCTATTTTTGTAAGTTTTTCTCTTACATCATGTATCCATTTGGTGCGTGAATAAACAATTTCACAATTTGCGAGTCTGTAAAAACCGTAAGTTCCCGAGTCTTTTATCAGCCACAGAGAATCATGATCAGAGAAAGCAATATCGACAAGTTCATCAATTTTTTTTGTTTTTTTGAATTCCAGCCGAACGGGAATATCCCCGATTAAAAAGCGGTCTTTTTCGCTTTGACCGGCGCTTTCAAAAGCGGCTACATCGTCACCGTAAAGGCCGCATCTCTCATCGGCATTGGGAATTTTTGAGGAGCAAAACACGTCCAGAATAAGCGCAAAATACGGATCCAGGGTATCCGGCAGGGCGGCTTCATTCAAGGTGATACACTCAACGCCTTTCCATGCCGAGAGGATTTCTGTAAAGCGTTCCACAAGCAGTTTGGTTTTGTATTTCACGGCGTTTCCCTCCTTCTTGTATTATTGTATCATGGGTATAGAAATATGGAAACAAAAAAAAACAGGCATGAACGGCATGACAAGTCAATTTTTCTGGTTCTTGTGCCTCACCGGGAAGCAAGAGCAAAAATTCGCAAAGAATTCGATTCGCTGACAAAAAGCGGTTTTAAAGGCGCTTACAGCTTTCCGTTTGTTTCTCCGCTTGTTTCTCTCAAGCGTCCGTTAATTACGGATGAACTAAAAGCCGCCGCTCGTTCTTTAAGGGAAGCAACAGGAAAAGAAAAAATAAATATAACAGAATTATCATTAACAGCTTTTCCAAATAAAAATGAAATGCTGCTTTTCGGCCCAAAGCTTGATATTGATACCGCGGCTTTTGCGGAAAAACTCGCTGCAAATCAAATTTTAAAAACCGTCATTGAAAAAAATATGTTTTTATCTCCTGCGATAATCGGCGCATGTTTACTGCCGGAAAACAACAAACAGCAGCTCCTTGCATCCATTAAACATTCAGCCAGCGATCTGTGTGAAATCTTTGGGTTTCGCGCCGCCGCTGTCGCCAATATGTACTGGCAGCCTTTACGCGTTAACGCGGAGCTGTGTTTCAAATGGAAAATCGGAAAACTCGCCTGGCTTCCTAAAGAAGCCAAGGCTTCCAAAGTAAATTCTTAAAACTTTTAATCAATAGGTATAAAACCCGTTGGTTCAAAGTCAGGAGGCAGCGGTTCCAAGGGTTCAAAATCAAAATCCCATTCAAACGTACCCATGTCATTGTTTAATTCAAAAGGCGCAGGTTCAAACAGGCTTGGATCATTGGAGACTGCGGATACCGTATCGAAATTAAATAATTCAACCAATCCTGTGCTGAGCCACGGCAGATACGTTACCAAAAGCACTACAAAAAGCCTTACAAGCAGGAACGGAGAAACATATTTGCAGATATCGACAAACGGCTTCTGGAAACGATACGAAGCTAAAAACAAATTAAGGCCTACGGGCGGAGTTATATACCCCACTTCAAGATTGACAAGGAAAATAATTCCCAAATGCACCGGATTAATGCCGTATATTTCACCTAACGGAATAATAAGCGGAAGCACAATTAAAATGGCGGAGAACATATCCAGGAAAAGGCCGATTAAAAGAAGCGCGATATTAAGCATCAAAAGGAAAACCCACTTTGACGTAATGACATTCTGCATCCAGGAAGCGACATTTACAGGAGCCTGCGTATCCACAATGTAATATGAAAAAGCGTACGCAAGCGCAAGTATCGAAAGCACTCCTCCGACAATCGGAATCGCTTTATCGAATATTTTTTTAATCTCGGTTATTTTAATATCTTTATGTATAAATACTTCTACAACAAAAATATATAAAACCGCGGTAGCTCCAAGCTGCACCAGATCAAGGTATCCTGAAAAATAAGCCGTGATTAAAAAGATCGGAAGCAGTATTTCAAGACTTGAATCTTTAAGCGAAACCATCGCTTTTTTAAATTCAAATTTTTCTACCGGTATTTTTACTTTAAGGGAAATAATAATGCCGAAAATAATCATCGCTATTACAAGAATGATTCCAGGCAACAAACCTCCCAGAAACAAGCTGCGAACATCAACAAGAAGAACTGTTCCAACCAGTATTAAAGGAAGGCTCGGCGGAAAAAGAAGGCCGATGCTGCCTACAGAAGTTAAAAGCCCTATCGAAAACTTGGACGGGTATTTTAAATGATCGCTTAAGATTGCGTACAAAATTCCGCCAAGCGCAAGTATTGTAATTCCGGACGCGCCTGTAAATGACGTAAAGAAAGCGCAGATAATTACAGATACGATTATTATTCCTCCGGGGAGCCAGCTGAAAAAGCAGCGGAAAGTGTTAACAAGCCGTTCTCCGGCTTTGCTCTCTGAAAGAAAGAAACCAACAAGAGCAAACAGCGGAATTGGAATTATTTTATCGTTTATAAGTCCGTAATAAACTTTATTGGCAACGGTGTCCATTATTCCGTCAACAACCAGCCACGCGTCGGCAGATTGCAGTAAAAGAAGGGTAAGACCGCCGAGGATAATGAACAAAGGCGTCCCGCATAAAGCGGCAAGAATCAGGAAAATTATAAAGGGAATTTTTAGCGCCGATATAATATTAAAGTATATGCCGGAATAAATATCTACTCCGCAGCTGCTTGTTTCATAACAGGGAGAACCTGCCGTGCAATATTCAGTAGCGCCGCATATAAAAAGGGGAATACTTTCCGGCGTGTTAAAACCCCAGATTATTTTTGTAATAACGGGATAGGAAGCAATTGTTCCAAGGACTATAGCAAGCACCGGAAGCAGAATTTTCCATCCTGTAAGTCTTGTACGGCGGGCAAAACGCACCGCGATAACTGAAAAAGCGACAGGAATAATTAAAGCAAAAACCTGCACCGGAATAAAACCAATCACGTTTGAGCTAATTCCGGTTTTAATGAAAGAAACAGAACACCACGCGATAATCGTAGCAATAAAAGCGGAAACAAGATTGCAAAACACTTTGAGTCTTTCACGGACAAGGCCTTCGGGGATGTACTGAGTCAGTGAAATCGCAAGATGCGATTCGCTTCTGGTGCAGATCATGCCGCCAAGAAGGGACGCAAACAACAGAAAGTGAACAATGAATCCTGTCGAACCGGGAATGCCTGTTTTAAAAACAAGGTGTACCACTATTTCCAAAAGCGGAAAAACAGCCATCAAAATTAAAACGGTAATACAAAAATAATCTTCTATCGAGTAAAGAATCTTCTTTACTATAGATTGCGCGGGTAGTTTCGTTGTATCTTGCACTTACTGTCGTCCTCTGCGGTATTCAGCAAGAATGTTGCTGATTCTGGTATAATAATCCCTGTTAAAAACAGGATTAGCCCCGCCTATAAGCCTGGTCTCGTACCTTGCTGTGTCATCAAACCACACCTGCATCTGAGCGGGAGTAAGCTCATTTATTTTTAAGCCGTGCCTGAGCATTGTGTTGATTGCCTGCGTTTCAAGATTGGAAATTGACGCTTCGATATCTCTTTCTATGCGTTTGCATGATTCCAGTAACGGATTTTTAAATCTCTCCGGAATTCTGCGCCATGTAACTTCGTTCATTAAAATGCCTCCCATAAACGGGGCGACATTGATGCTTGACATATTTCCGGCAAGGCCGAACAACTGGTTTCCTGCCACATAAATCGGGCTGTTATACACAGCGTCAATTCTTCCGCTCTGAAGAGCGAATAGCTGCTCGTTTAATCCAACGGGAACCATTTGATAACTTAACTGCCTGAAAGCCTGTATCATTGTCGGGTCTTCGGTGCCTGTGGCAAGTTTTAATCTTCTTAAATCATCCGGAATTGCAATGGGAGTTCTGGTAAAAAATTTAATCCATCCCGCGCGCGCCCATGCTAAAGTGACAAAACCGTTTCGCTGCATTCTCGCGTCAAGGTCCGGCCTTATTCTGCGTAGCACTTCTTCCATTTCGGCGTCATTCCTTATAAGGAAGGGATAACTTAACGCCATCAATTCGGGTGTAACCTGACTTAATCCCATGCTTGTAAAAACGGCGGCCTGTATCTGATTGCTCTTTAAAAGGGCCATGGTCTGCGCTTCATCTCCGGCGGTTCCGCCGTGGTACACGGTTACGGTGATCTGCCCGTTGGTTACCCGCGACCATTCAGACGCCATCTTGTTAATCGCCTGCCCCCACGCAGTATTTTCGGGAACAAGAGACGCCAGTTTAATATTCATTCTTTGCTGCGCGAAAAGCGGGCTAAGAGCGAAGAACATCAACATTAAAATTAAGGCTCTAAGTTTTTGATTTTGGATAGTTTTCATGACACACTCCTTGATTTAATTTTACCAGTCATTATCATCCCAATCACTCCAGTCATCATCTGAACCTAAAAAGATAAAGAATCGTCCTGCAGAATCCAGTAAAAACTGCGCTTTTTCCTGGGATATTATATTAGCAAGACGGCTGGACGGATTCGCGTTTACATCGATCTCAAGCGCCTTGTCAATCATTTCCTTGAATTTATCATAATTTTGAGCAGGTATACAGACTGCCTGCGCGTAAGCTACATAGGCGCCGACGGAAGTTCCCTTGGATTTTTCAAGAGCCCTCTGAAAGTAAGTATCTACCTTTGAGGCGTCGCCTCCCATGCCGCTGGGAACAGCTGCGTTGAACAGCATAAGGAACTCATCCAAAGCTCCATTGTTATAATCCGGGTTTAATTCATAGGCGCGTTCGACCATGGAGTAAAATTCCATTATTCTGATGCCGAGATCCAGATCGAAAGGATCGAGGGAAAAAGCCGAAAGCCCCGCCGCGGCCGACCAATACAGGGCAGGTACATCCTCTTTTTTCATCTTTGCGAGTATTCCCTGGAATTTCTCTTCATCAGGAAAAGCTCCCGAAAAACCTGGATATTTTAAATCCAGCCCGCGGTAAAGGATGTGCAAGCCTCTTAAATACATTCTTTTGGATCTTTCTATAGCCGCCATGCGTTCCTGAAACATGGACTGGGGCAGCCTCTCAGCCGGCCCCTGAACAAAGGCATTCGCGTACATTACAAACATTGAGCCCGTAGTGTTTATAAGCCCCTGATGCTGAGGATTCTGATCGAGCAGAGCCTCGTACATTTTGATCGCAAAAGGAATAGCATCTCCTACCAATTTAGGGTCCGGATCGCCTGTAAAAACGGTAGAACTGCCCTCGCCTGTCAGAGCGTCTGCTATCATGTTCATTGCCATTTTATTTAACGAACAGGATGGAAGCAGCAGACAGAAAATGAATATAACTGCTAAAAATACATTGTAATTCTTCATTATCATATCATTATAACACAGAACCATGGAAAAAAATACGTTATAAAAGCTATAAAATTGTAAAATTACATGATATCCTTATATTTAGGAGGGCAATTATGAAAAATTTGCTTGTTTTGGGAATACTTTTCGGCGCTATTTCGGCAGGCGGCTATGGCGGCGACAGCGGGATTTTTTCCTTTAAGGTGGGACAATTTGAGGTTTTTATGCTTGTCGAATCCGAAAGGGACGGAAATGCCGGTATCCTGACGGGTTCAACCCCTGATGTAATAGAACGCTATATCCCTTCTTCCGGATTTAAACATTCAACAAATGCGTATTTAGTCAAAGCTCCGGGGCAGAACATTTTAATTGATACCGGAACCGGAGCAGGCGGCGTTATTATAGAAAAAATTAAAAGCCTTGGAGTGCAGCCGGAAAGCGTCAATGTAATACTTTTGACTCACCTCCACGGAGATCACTTCGGAGGCCTTGTAAAAGACGGAAAGGCGGTTTTTCCGAACGCGAAGATTTATCTTTCGGAAAGAGAATTGAACCATTTTACGGTGACAAGTGTAAATCAGGCGGCGGTAAACGCGCTCGCTCCGTACAGATCGAGGATGGAAACATTTGTGCCGTCGGAACTTTCCACAGAAATAAGACCGCAAATAATTCCTGGGATCATTCCAATCGCGGCTTACGGGCATACTCCCGGACACACCATGTATTTACTTGAAAGCGGCAGAGCAAAACTGCTAGTTGTGGGCGATATTCTGCATGTTGCCCTTGTGCAGTTTCATCTGCCCGCGGTCAACGCAACATACGACATGAATGGCACCGACGCAGCCCGTTCGCGCCTTGCGGTTTTAACATACGCCGCGCTTAACAGGCTGCCCATAGCCGGAATGCACATTGTGTACCCGGGGATAGGAATTGTAGAATCTTACAATAACGGGCGGAGTTTTAATTATACATCGATGGATGATTGAAGGGTGTGAGTGCGGGGATTTGCACCCTGCGGCAGCGCTTTGTAATTTTCCACTGTATGCGGTTGTCTATTTTTTCTTTTTCTTGGGTTTTTTTGCGCCGCTGTTGTATTTATACTGTCTGGCAAGGCATTTTGGGCAAATAGTGGTTTTTGCTTTTTTTCCTACAAACACGCCGCAGCGCGGGCAAAGGCCTTTCTTTTTTCTTTGCTCGTAACGTTCCCTGCGCGAATCCTGAATAGTGTCCGTGTTTTCCCTTTGGTAGTTTCTGTAAAATTCCCTGCAATCATCACAGGTTTTATACGGGCTGGACTTTTTAACCTTTCCGCCGCAGCGCGGGCACAATCCGCCTTTTAAGCGCTTGTGGTAATTTTTCTTTCGTTCGGCTGGTTCTGTCATAAGTTTATTGTAATATATAATAAAAAAACATACAAGGGTAAAATTATATTTTAATGGCGTGATTACAACACCTCATCTATTCTCTCGAAGTGTCTGCTTAATTGTGCCATAAAGGCGCAAACGCAAAAGCCTGCTGGCGCCGGATGGCTGGGTTCAATAAAAGTGTGCCTTGCTCCTTCGCTTCGCGGACGGCGTTAATAAAACTGCGTGAAAAGCAGCCATATGTTGCCAGCAGACTTTTGCGTTTGCGTCGTTCTGGTAGATTTATTAGCGTTCACTTTGTAATTGTCGGATGGGGATTCATGATCTGTGGTGTTACGCTATATGTGGTGGCGTTAGGCGCAATGAGGACGTAAAAAATGCGGCACACTACTGACGGCATGGTGATTTCATTGCCGTCAGTATTGTGGTACATCTGTTACTTTAGATGTTAATGGGCTTCTCCGTTATTCCAAGATTTTGTGGCACTACCGTTTGAAAAAGTAACTGATTCAAAAGTAACATAATTAATTGGTTCTTCATCATGATATGTTGCTTTGTTTAATATTCCAACGAAAACATAAACCGATGTGTCATTGCCAGAATATCTAATAACATTTCCACTTTCTGTTAATATCCACATTGGCAAACTCACTGTCCCATTTGAGATTTGAACCAAAGTAGCGATCTCTGATGTCATGTTAATACTTTGAGCTCCCATAAGCGCCGCATTGTCACTTTCTCCAAAGAGCCATGCGTACTTACCATTATGTTGAGATGGGATACCCGTCAAAGTAAATATTCCTCCATTGCCACCACCATTATTATTTGTTGATCCGTCATCACACCCAACAACCGCCATTCCAAATACCAGCACCATTACCAACATTCCCACCCAGTTTTTTTTGTTATTCATTCTTTTTCCCCTTTTTTGGCTATTATTTTGCCAATTTTATTAAGGAAATATTAATATATTTCCATTAGTTATATATTATATTCTTTTGAACATTGTGTCAATGCCTATAGAGCATTATTTTTACTTAATGGACATAAAAGACCAATTACAATATATTATTAATAAAATAAAGGAAATTCGTATTAAAAATGGGATATCCCAAATGGAATTATCCCTACGTTCAAATTTATCTCAGAGTTTTATAGCAAATCTGGAAAAAGGTAAAAAACAACCCTCTGTTTTAACATTGATTAGAATTGCTGAAGCTTTAGATGTTAATCCTCATGAATTTTTTCCTATTTCCATTGATTCTAGTACTAAAGAACAAACAAAAGAAAAAATACGAAAATTACTTGAACTTTTATAAAAGAAAATATTATCAGGTACAACCTCAAGACATCGTTCACAGCTAGTATCAATGCCAGCGCTACACGCTTGACTCCGAAAACGTCTGGTGTACCATTGCTTCCATCACCACCACCTATAGCGTGCTCCCGCAGATCGCTAATCTCCATCTTCATCTATTCTGAAATGTACGCTAATAAATCTACTAGAAGGGCGTGAGCGCAAAGCCTGCGATAGCGTCTTTTGCTGCTTTTCACGCAGTCTTATTAATGCCGCTCACGAAGCGAAGGAGCTATGCACTAATAAATTAAATTCTGCCATCCGGCGCCAACGGGGCTTTACGCTCACGCTTTTATGGCATCTATAAAAGTACATTTTTAAATTTATTTCTGTTTTCGGTCATGCAAAATGGCTAGTCCGCGCCATATATAGGCACAGAATTTTCACTCTCGAAAGTTCTGTTCGGGCTGTCTTTTGATAGTCCGGGATGAAAACCCTATATGGAGATTTATATGGACACAAACGTTAACAGAAAACACAAGGACAGTGTTTTTTCATTGCTCTTCGGTTCACCGGAGATTCTAAGAGAGCTGTACTCGGCTATTGAGGGGGTAGAGGTTCCCACTGATGCCATCGTAGACATCAATACCCTCTCTGATGCTCTTTTCATGACCAAGATTAATGATTTATCATTTACTATCAATGACAAAATCGTGGTGCTTATTGAGCATCAATCTACGATAAGTCAGAATATACCGCTCAGGCTACTAATGTACATCTCAAGAGTCTACGAGAAAATCATTGAGAGTAAAAACATCTATCACAGGAAACTTATCAAGATTCCAACACCGGAATTTATCGTTCTTTATAATGGTAAAGAGAATTACCCAGATCATCAGGTACTTAAGCTTTCTACTGCTTTTAAAGACATCTCAGGATTAAAGTTACTGGAAAACGCAGAATTACCACTGGAACTAGTAGCTCATATCTACAACATCAAACCAGGACATAATTCTGAAATACTGGAAAAATGTATAACTCTTAATAATTACAGTATCCTAATTGGCAAAATTAACGAATACAATGAGTACTTACCTCTTGCTGAAGCGGTCAAAAAAGCTGTACAATACTGCATAGAGCATAATATCCTGAAAGAGTTCCTAGAAGACAATAGTTCGGAGGTATTCAATATGTTGACAGATGATATAACCATAGAAGAGATAGCAGAGATTCGTTATGAAGATGGTATTGAACAAGGTCGTGAACAAAACCAAAGGTACGTACTTGATTTAATAAATCAGGGTCTCACCGTTGAAGAAATTAAACATCGCCTAACACAGACAATTACAATGTAGTCAGTACAAGAATATCTCCCACCGGAATCAACAGCTATATTCTAATTACATATAACTGTTTTATACCCCTATCTCCTCATAATTTCCTAAAAACACAAGCTGTCTTGTGGTTTCTTTTAACTGAACCAGTAAGTTATACGCTTCTTCGTTTTCGATGTTTGCCTGAACGTCGAAATAAAACATGAACTCGAAATCTGTGTCAGCTATCGGGCGCGATTCGAGTTTTATAAGGTTGAGCTTTAGTTCGGCGAATTGCTTTATTACTTCGTATAACGCGCCGGCTTTATTTTCAAGCGACAGCATGAGGCTGATTTTATCCGCGTTGTCAAAAATTTCGCATTCTTTTGAGATGCAGATAAATCTTGTGTAATTGTTATTGTTGTTTTGAATATTTTTGGATGAAGCGGATAAATTGTAGAGTTGGATGCAATTTTGAGACGCGATTGCGGCGATGTCGGTTCTGTCGCTTTCCGCTACAAATTGAGCCGCCGCCGCCGTGTTGGCGCTAAAATTAATTTTAATGTGATCGTTCTGTTCTAAAAATCTGCTGCATTGTCTTGCCGCCTGCTCATGGGTGTATATCTCTTTTATTTTTTCTACGCTTGTTTTGGTTTTTTGAAGAAGCATATGATTGATGGGAACTTTTACGCTCCGTACAATGAAAAACTTATGCGTTTTCATTAAATCGTAAACATCCGTTACAGAGCCTGCGTTTGAGTTTTCAAGCGGCAGAACGCCGTATCTGCATAGACCGTTGTTAACGGCACGGAAAACGCCGTCAAAGGTGCGCATGTACATTACGTCGGGATTTTTAAAGAGAGCGTTAGCTGCAATCTGCGAGTACGCGCCTTCGACTCCCTGACATGCGATGTTTGCGGTTTCTTGTAATTGCGGTTTCCGGCAATTTTTTATGTCTATCATATTAGTTCCATCTACTTAACAGGATTTCTGCCTAACGCCTGCAATATCGCGTTTAAACTAACGACAAGTTCCGCGAAAGCCTCAGGCGTTAATGACTGCGCTCCGTCGCATAAGGCATGAGCGGGATCGTTGTGCACTTCGATAATCAAGCCGTCCGCGCCTGCGGCTGCCGCTGCCAGAGACATCGGTTTTACCAGTCTTGAAATTCCTGTCGCGTGGCTTGGATCAACAACAACAGGCAGGTGTGTATGTTCCTTTAAAAGCGGAATGGCGGACAAGTCCAGAGTGTTTCTTGTATAAGTTTCAAAAGTTCGTATGCCGCGCTCGCATAAAATTATATTTTTATTTCCGCCCGACATTATATATTCTGCGCTCATCAGTAATTCTTCCATGGTGTTTGCAAGACCGCGTTTCAATAAAATTGGTTTATCAATTCTGCCAAGTTCTTTTAGAAGTTCAAAGTTCTGCATGTTCCGCGCGCCAACTTGAATCAAATCGACATTATTAAATAATTCGATATGATTAACATTCATTATTTCTGAAACAATGGGAAGACCTGTTTCTTTTTTCGCTTCATATAAAAGCTCAAGCCCCTCCGCGCGCAGCCCTTGAAACGCGTACGGCGAAGTCCTTGGTTTAAAAGCGCCGCCTCTCAGCATTGCGGAACCTGCGTCCTTCACCTTTACCGCGATATTTAAAATCTGCTCGCGCGATTCGATTGAGCAAGGCCCGGCGATGACAGTAAAATTTCCGCCGCCGATCTTCCGTCCCATAACATCGATTACGGTATCATCGGGATGGAACTTCCGGTTCGCCGCTTTGAACGGTTCCTGAATCCGTTTGACGCTGTCTACGATATCGATCGCTTTGATCATGTCGATGTCAACAACCGATGTGTCTCCGATTAAACCTAAAATTGAAGACTGCTCGCCTTTAACAAGAGTCGTTTTTAAGTTTAATTGTGACAGCCAATTCAGCAGATTATCCAGCTGCCGCTGTTCGTGATTTTGCTTTAAAATTATTACCATGTTTCTGCTCCCGGATTATGTTTAATAAATTGAGAATAGCATATTATTAAAGAAATGTCAGACCGTAGTATTCTTAAAGTCTCCGCGCGAGACAACTATCTGGTAGCCCGCGGTATTTACGCGCCGTTCAAGACAACCCCTGCATTCGGCGGCTTCTTCGCCTGTGCAGATTTTATTATCGTAAAGCGAATACTGTTTCCTCACCCTTACAGGCGACAGATTCGGCATAACTACATTGGCGCCTGCCTTTAAGCCAAGCTCGCGGCCATCCGGCGATATGGTGCCAAGAGCGGTAGTAGCGGGAATCAGCGCATTAGGGAACATTAGACGTAATACCGCGATAAGACGCAGCGTCAATTCCAAACTTCCGCTTTTTTGATCCTTAAACGGAGTATCGCTGTGCGTTAAAAAAGGACCTATGCCGATCATCTCCGGCTTCAGTTCCTGTAAAAACCTAATATCTTCTATAAGATGCTTGGTCTCTTGAAACGGCGAGCCGACCATAAAGCCCGAGCCAACCTGAAAACCGATTTCTTTAAGGTTCCATAAACACTCTTTACGGTTTTGCAGACTCATGCTTTTAGGATGCAGTTTTTTATAATGTTCATCATCGGCTGTTTCGTGACGTAAAAGGTATCGATCCGCGCCAGCGTCAAAATACGCCTTGTAACTTTTATATGGTTTCTCTCCGATCGAAAGCGTAACCGCACAATCTGGGTACTTGGTTTTTATTTCTAAAATAATCGCGCACAGTATATCATCTTTGTAATAATCATCCTCTCCGCCCTGAAGAACAAAAGTGCGAAAGCCCAATTTATACCCGGTTTCACAGCACTCCAATATTTCCTCGCGGCTCAATCTGTAACGTGATAAAGCGGCGTTCTCACATCTGATGCCGCAGTAGTAGCAGTTATTTTTGCAATAATTGGTAAATTCTATTAATCCGCGGATGTAAACATCAGTTCTATAAACGCTCTTTCTAACCCGGTCTGCCGATTCGTACAGAAGATAAGCATGAGCATCCGTTTCAAGAAGAACGGCTAATTCATTGTCTGGAAGATCTTTATTTTCTTCTAATTGGTTAACGATTTTGCGTCTCCTGTTTTTTTAAATTATCATAAATCTTTTATGTATGTAAGAGTACGGCAGTCTACTTGATCACTTATTAAGTATATGTTACAAGCAGGTATTAGATTAAAAGATTAGCATATTTAAAGATAGGAATACAATATGAGATATGTTTATAAAACACAAGGGACGTGTTCAACAGAGGTTCAATTTGATATTAACGACAATATCATAACTAACATTTCTTTTACAAAGGGCTGTAACGGCAATCTGAAAGCAGTCTCCGCTCTCGCCGACGGACTGACTGCCGATGATGTTATTAAAAAGTGCAAAAATATTATTTGCGGTGAAGGCTTAAAAAGTAAGGGAACATCATGTGCGGCTCAATTTGCGCTCGCTGTCGAGAAGGCGCAGACACTCACGCAGCATGAATAGAAACGAATATATAAAGCAGTTAAAAGGACTTATAAAAAAATATCACCCGGATTTATGCAATAACACCTATTTAGAATCAATGTATAACGAAATTACCAAAATACTGGTAAATAAGCTAAACGAAGTAAAAGTAAAAAATAACTTGGGAAATAATGAGATTGAAATAAATAAAAACAGAGAACAGGATTATCATTATTACAAATTGGGAATGAAGTATTACAAAAATATTCATCCAAATAAATTTTACAAACGAAACACGGATTCAACATACGAAACAAAAAAATATGATGAATTGGTATCCGTATTAAATAAAATTTATCTGTCGTTTAATATGTCAGAATACTATTTTAAAATCATAACGGAAAAATATCCACAATCCGCGTATTATGAAGATTCAAAAGCGAAGATTGAGTTATTAAAAAAGCTATACAAAAGCTACGAGAATATTGTTTTAGAAGAAAATAAAATAGTTGATAATAACGATTTTATTAATGAAATGGGACTTAAAATATTATAGTGCTCTGCATTCAAGGTAAAAACGTTTTTCAGCCGAATGACCCATGGAGAAGCTCTTTCTTGGAAGAGGTCCGAGACGCGCGACTGTTTCAAAAAGCCCCGACTTCTGCACAGGCGGTAAAATTATGCCCGCTGTCTTTTGCTCTTCTTTAGTCAAGCGGAAAACCTCATCTTCGTCATGGATATAATCTATTTTTTCCTTGGCGCATCCTTCATCCAAAAGCGGCTGAAGACAGGCGGTAGAAATACCGGAAGCGGAAGTTTCGATTAACGCATAACGTCCTTCAGAAATAATTCCAAACCTGTTGCCTCCGCTTTTATGCGGCTCTTTGCAGGCAGCAAATAATTCCTTTTCGTCTTTTAAAGGTTTGCAGGAAAAATCCGGCAGTTTTGAAAGAAGGGTAATTATTCCGTCATAACCAATATCAAAAACAACGCGGTGAATCGGCTCAAACTGTATCGCGGGATCATATATGTTTTCAATTTCAACTAACGCGTATCTGCATGGATGCGAAAGCAGGGCTTCCTTGTCTTTTAAGGAAAGTTTAATCTCTTCCCAAATTCCTTTCGCCGTCGCAAGCGAATGATTCCCGTCGCCTACGGCAAAAAGAAACGGCTTATTGTTTTCGCTGTCTTTATACCTGTTTAAAGAGCGGCGGTAAAGCTCATCAAGTTTTTCAAAAATAAAAACGATATCACTTTCAGAATCAACGTACCAGCCTGTAACATTCCCGGAATCCATCATTAACGGCGTATTGTAAACAGGCGTTGTGTGTTTTAATTTTTCACCAAGCGCAGGCAAGAGGCTGTCCGTGTCATCGTCGATGAGCAGCAGAACATGCGGCAGTTCAAGAGGAGCGCCTCTTCTTATATCCATGCGCGGAGGAAGACGCTCAGGAACAGTGCCTTCGGTGCAGCGGATTAATGGACGAGCTTCAGGGAGCCACTCATATTGATCAAGGTCGATCGCGGCAACAAGCCCGCGCCGTTTTTTCTGATGCGGCGTATCCCTTTCTATATAGATAAATCCTTTGCGCGGCTGCGCAAAAACGCCGTCTTTCAGATAACGATCCATCGTAAAATGAATATCTTCTATTCTTTTTTCCGCTTCGTCATCGCTGAGAAAAACTTCCGGAAAAATCATATTCAAAGTTGAGGGAGAACCGGCTGTTATTTCTTTCGCCTTCTCCCAATAATTTCGATCCTGCGTAAATTGATCGCAGGCAATCACAGGCCACTTTGCAAGGTTTTCAAGCTTCGGAAGCAGTATTACAGGGACTTCAAGTCCGATATTGTTCATACGGATATTTTATCAGCTTTATAAATTATATTAAAGCGGCGCTGAATTATTAGGTGGCGTTTTATATTTTACAATGATATAATATACCCATGAGTGAAAACCTTGAATTAATCGAAATGTTTAAACGGCTACGCGTTACGGATGTCCGTGACGGTATGGATTGGATGGGCTATCATCATTACGGTTCTGTCAATCACAGAATCCGTCCGCTTTTCCGGCCGGAGGAAAGCGTTATCGGCATAGCAAGAACAGCGCGTTATATTCCTTACGAAGGGCCTGTTCCCGCTCTCCCGCCGGATGAATATACAGAATGGGTAAAAATGTATTATTCAAAAATATGTTACGATCCGTGGACTAATGACATACAGCCGGGAGATTTTATGTGCCTTGATGTCGCCGGCATCGATGTCGGGCTTCTTGGTTCCAACAATACGTTGAACTGCAAGAAAAAAGGCGCGGTTGGTTTTATGACAAACGGCGGCGGAATACGCGATACTGACGAATGCATCATTCAGAAGATCAATGTCTGGTCGATGTTTATTTCTCAGCCGATGGATCAGGCAAGAATTCGATTTATTGATAAAGACATTCCAATCGCAATAGGAGGCGTCGCGATTTATCCCGGCGATATAATTGTTGCCGACGGCGACGGCGTTATAGCGGTTCCGCGCAAAGCCGCGAAAGATGTGGCAAAATACGCGTGGCAGGAAGCAAGCGCCGATAAAAAGATGCGAAAGCAAATGTATATCGATCTTGGAATGAAGCTTGACCATACTGTTGAATAAGGAGCGCAAATGTTAGCGGAAAGAACAGCGATAAAAAATTTAGTTTTCATGCGTCTTAATCCCGGCGATGATCTTCTCGGCACTCTTGAACAGGGCGCAAAAGATCACAATATAAAAAACGCGGTTATACTCTGCGGCATCGGTTCCGCGCGAAGCCACCATTTTCACGTCGTCGGCACGCGGGAAAATCCTCCAAGAAATGATTTTGTCAAAGAAGAAGAAGCGTCCGACATTGCGGGCATAAGCGGATACATTATTGAGGGACGCGTTCATGCTCACATCGTTCATTCAAACACGGGAAAGGCTTTCGGCGGACATTTGCATAGCGGCACAGAAGTGCTGACTTTCGCGATCATCACTTTAGCTGAAGTTGATTACGATTTTTCTGAATTTGACAATATCGGTAAAATTGAAGAACTGAAAAAGTAACTGTCATCTGTAATAAACTACAAGGCCCCGTAATTACAGGTATATTTGAGCGTAAATTTATGCTATAATACCCTAATGCAGACAATGCGTCCTTCGCTTGCGCAGCAGCAGCACCTTAAGATGAATCCGCAGATGCTTCAGTCCATCAAGCTAATGGAACTGCCGCTCGCCGAGCTGCGCGAAAGAATAGAAGAAGAACTTGAACGCAATCCGGCTCTTGAATTAATAGAAGATAAAAGCACAATCTCTCTTGACGAATCAAAATCCATAAGAAGCGAAAGGTATGAATATCTTAAAATTACTCAGGGACAGCGAAGCCGTCAGGCATCGGAAGAACACAGGCGTTTTATCGAAGGCGCGCTCAGCAGATCGGAAACACTGCAGGAACATCTTCTGCGCCAGCTGCAGCTTGAACCTGTTTGCAGCGAATTAAGAATTACCGCCGAAACGCTGATCCAAAATCTTGATGACGACGGTTTTCATAAAGAAAAACCTCAAACGCTTTTTCCGGATACACAGCCGCGTCTCAATGAAGCGATTAAACTGGTTCAGGGACTTGAGCCTGCGGGATGCTGCACAAACGATTACCGCGAATCTCTCAAAGTGCAAATCGAGCTTTCCAAAGCGGTCGTTACAATGCCCGACATGGAAATATTTCTTGATAACCTCGATCTTCTTGAAAAAGAAAAATATAACGCGCTTGCGAAAAAAATCGGAATAGACGAAGAAGACACGCAATTCCTCTGCGATCTTTTTAAAACACTCTCCCCTTTTCCGGGCAGGGCGTTCGCTTCCAGCCTTGACGAAGTGCGCTATGTTGTGCCGGACATAAAAGTTGTAAGAGATAACGATGAGTTTGTCATCAATCTGAATGACGAAGCATTTCCCGTCCTCGGCATCAATCCGAATTTTGAAAAATTCACCAGCAGTAAAGATATGGCGGCGAGGGATTTTGCGCGTGAAAATATTAGAGAAGCAAAACTTTTTATAAACCACCTGAGCCAGCGCAGCCAGACGCTGCTTCGGGTTGCGAACGCAATCATGGAATTTCAAAGAGCGTTTTTTGTAAACGGCCCGAAATATTTGGCTCCGCTCACTCTTGGAGATATCGCGAAGGAGCTGAAGATTCATGAAACAACAGTTTCGCGCACAGCAAACGGAAAATATATGCAGACCGAGTGGGGAATTTTTGAAATTCGCTGGTTTTTTACTAATTCCATCAGCGGAGCAGGTTCTACAGGCTCGCAATTTTCAAAAGAAAGCGTCAAAGAGATAATAAAAGAGATTATTGCGGCAGAAAACCGCCTTTTGTCGGATCAGGAAATTTCTTCGATATTGAGCGGAAAAGGAATTGCGCTGGCACGCAGAACTGTGGCAAAATATAGAAAGGAACTTGATATGGGCTCATCTTACGACCGTAAACTGAACACAAAAGCGGGCGCATAGCAGGACCGGAAAAAATAAGGGAGGTTCAAATGAACTTAGACATCAAAGCAGTACATTTTACGCTGCATGACGACGGGAAAGAGTATCTGAATAAAAAAATCGAAAGGCTTAGAAATGCTGAGAGTATGATCGTAGACCTTCTTATTACTTTAAAAAAAGAAAAAGATTTTGATGTTGAAGCCACAGTGAATTTCCGCTGGGGCGTTTCCATTCATGTCGCGGAAGCCGACTTTGAACTTACAAAAGCAATCGATAAAATGATCGATAAGCTTGAAGCGAAGATAACCAAAGAAAAAGAAAAAGTGAAGGAAAAACGGTAGGCGTTCCTTGGAAAAAAATTCTAGGCGCTTTCAAAAAGAAAGCAATTTCGCTTCCCGGCTGGAAAAAGTTTATGACTGGATGGCTCAGGAGGGAATCGCCCTCCTGATGCTTGAGGATACCGAATCAAGAAGAGATGATAATATCCGCTGGCTCACAGGTCATCCCGCGGACGCTCTTCTTTTTATTTCTCTGGAAAGAAAATCGATTCTTACAGCGTGGGACATCAATCTTGCGAAAATTTACGCGTCCCAGTCTCCGGCCGCCATTTTCTCCTACAATGATTTTGATCGAAAGCCAAGCAGAGCAATCGCCGCTGTCGCGAAAAAACTCGGCATCCCGCCAGGATCAAAAATTGAGATACCAAGCGTAACGCCCTACCCTGTCTTTCTTGACTTTGTAGGCGAACTGACCGATTTTGATATTCTGTGCAGAGAAAACGGTTATGCCGCGGAAATGAGAAAATTACGAGCGGTAAAAGACGAAGAAGAAATCGACATTACGCGAAAAGCCGCAGGCATCACGAATGAATTGATTGACGCTGTAGAAAATAACGTGAGAACCGGAAAAATTAAAACAGAAGCCGACGCGGCTTTATTCATCGAACTTGAAACGCGAAAAGCCGGATGCGAGAGCACAAGTTTTGAAACGCTTGCCGCGGGCCCGCAGCGCAGTTACGCAATCCACGCCTTTCCAACATGGACGAACGAACCTTTCGGCGGAAAAGGTCTTTCCATTTTAGATTTCGGCGTAAAATTAAACGGATATTGCACCGATGTAACTCTCACCTTTGCCCGCGATTTGGATCCCAAGCAGGAAAAACTTGTCAGCCTTGTGGAGAAAGCGGCAAAACTCGCCGTATCAATGGCTCAGCGCGGAACGCTGACAAGAGATATTGCCGCGGCTGTTGACTCTCTCTTTTCAAAATCAAAAAAGAAAATGCCTCACGGGCTAGGCCACGGCGTCGGCCTTCAGGAACACGAATACCCTATTATAAGAAATTCAAAGGAAAACGAGTGGGCGCTGGAACCCGGAATGATTTTTACCATAGAGCCCGGACTCTACGACCCGCTGCTCGGCGGATGCCGTCTTGAAAACGATATATTAATAACAAAACCGCCGGCTGCCGAGGAGCATGAGATCCTCACAAAAGCCCGGATAATAAGGCTCTAGTCTATTATAAAAAATTAAGTTATTATAATAGCATCATGAAAATATGGATTAAATTATTAATCGGCTCTGTTTTGGGAATGACGATTGGATTTCTGCTGCCGCATAACGAAAGCATTTTTGCGGCTCTTCAATGGTTCGAAAAACTGGCAATCAGCATCGGACGCTACGCGGTTGTGCCTGTTCTGCTGTTTTCCATAACAGTCGCGGTTTACGAACTTCGCATGGACGAACAATTCTGGCAGATGGTGTTAAAAAATTTCCTGCTTATAATCGCGGCATCCGTGTTTGTAATTTTTTCCGGCATAATAGTAACGTCGATTTTTACGCCAAGCAGGATACCGATAGAATCATTTGAGCAGACAGAAGTTTTAAACCTGAACGCAAGCGAAAATATTCTCGACATATTCCCGTCAAACATGTTCAGCATAATCGCAAGCGGAGGAATTTATCTTTTTCCGGTTTGCGTGCTTGCGTTCTTTATCGGCATGGGTTTAAATTACGACAGAAATTATTCCAAGCCCGTTATCTCGCTGATAGATTCGCTTTCAAGAATTTTCTACCATGTAGCTTCTTTCTTTACAGAAATCCTCGGCTTTATATTGATAGTGCTCGCCGCGTTTTGGGCTGTGCGCTTTAACGCGATTCTGCAGGCGAAAGTTTTCACAGATTTGATTATCCTGCTTGCGGTATTCAGCGTAGTCTTGTGCATCGGCGTCATTCCGCTGCTTTTGTACTTTTTAAAACCAAAAGTAAATCCGTGGCGCGTTTTATACGGGTTTCTGGGCCCTGCGTTAGCTGCATTTTTTTCAGGCGATGTCAATTTTACGCTTCCTATGCTTCAGCGCCATTCAAAGGAAAACTTCGGCATCCGCAGACGTTCAAGCGCGCTCTCTCTTTCGCTGTTCGCGACATTTTGCAGATGCGGCAGCGCCATGGTAGCGGCCGCCGCGTTCATCGTAATAATTAAGTCAATATCGTATATAAATATTTCTACCATAGAGTTATTTACAATCGGTTTATACGCACTGGCCATTTCTTTTATACTTGCGCGCCATCCCGGCGAAGGCGCGTACATCGCACTTGCCACTCTCTGCCTGACTTACGGCGGCGGACAGTATCAGGCGTATTACCTGATTTTAAAACCGATGGCTTTTTACCTTATTGCGATCGGCACCTTTATAGACATAATGCTGAACGCTTTCGGCACTTATATAGTGGCAAAAACAAACGGCTTTATCGAAGAAAAAAACCTTGTGCATTTTATCTAGAGGAATAGAGGAATTATGCGAAAGCGATGGGGATTTTAAAAACCTCATCGCAAGCCGCAGCGAAGAAGTAACCGCGCTCCTTAACCGCTATATAAACGAGATAGAAACTTTTAATCCTGCATACGGCTTAGTAGGAACAAATGATAAAAACGAATTAATAATTAAACACATATTAGATTCTCTCGCGCCTCTTGGAATAATTTCCCGTTTATTAAATTCACTCCGTGCCTCCGTGTCTCTGTGTGAACCTTTTCGTATAAAATTCGCGGACGCGGGGTCAGGAGCGGGGTTACCCGGCATTCCACTGGCGATCGCGATGCCGGAAAACGATTTCACTTTAATTGAACGTATGGGAAGAAGAGCCGGGTTTTTGATGAACACTAAAGCTATTTTATCTCTTTCCAATGTCAGCATAGAAGAAAAAGAACTGGAAAAAGTGAAAGACTCCTTTAACCTTATTACATTCCGCGCCTTCAAACCTTTTGAGCCAAAACTTCTTAAAACATTATTTAAAATCTGCGCTCCCGGCGGCATAATCGCCGCTTACAAAGGAAGGCGCGAAAAGATCGAGGCTGAAATGGCGCCGTTAAACGCGTTTTTCAGCGAAACTTCCCACGCAGAATGGGAAGCTATTCCCTACACCGTGCCGTTTTTGGAAGAAGAGAGACATTTACTGGTGATTAGAAACCTGTCCTGAAGCGCGCAGGTTCATATCAATTTCAATTTAGGGTTTTAAAATTAAAATATATAATTTGCTTTTATGCTGATTCTTATATACAATTATGATTATGTTAAACACGAACGACTATAAAATCGCGCAGGGAGCGTCTGTAAAACTGGACTCCATTGAAACGCGCTACAGCGGGAAACTCACCAAGGAAGAAGTCAGCGGAAAGCTCCCCTCCCTTATTGAAGAGTTTCAAAAACTTCAGGAACTTTTATACGCCGACAGCTCACAGGCTCTTCTTGTTGTGTTTCAGGCAATGGACGCGGCGGGAAAAGATTCCACTATTAAAAACGTGTTCGGCCCCATCAATCCGCAGGGTTGCAAAGTTGTTTCTTTTAAATCACCTAACGACACTGAACTTGCCCATGATTATCTGTGGCGGGTTCATAAGAATGTTCCGCGCAAAGGCCATATAGGCGTGTTCAACCGCTCCCATTACGAAGACGTTCTTATTGTCCGCGTCAAGGAGCTTGCGCCGAAAGAACAGATAAAAAAACGTTACGACCACATCAATAATTTTGAGACTCTTCTAGCCGACGAAGGCACACGTATCGTAAAATTTTTTCTGCACATTTCCAATGAGTACCAGAAAGAACAGCTTCAGGAGAGGCTCGACAACCCAGAAAAACTCTGGAAGTTCAGCCCTGCCGATATCCCTGAAAGAATGCTCTGGAAAGAATATCAAAAAGCCTATGAACAAGTTTTCGAAAAATGTTCCACTCAAGCAGCTCCATGGTATATCGTACCTGCCGAGCGCAAATGGTTTCGCAATTATCTCGTAATCAAAGTTCTTGTGGAAACCCTCGGATCAATGGATTTGAAATATCCCAAGGTTACGTTTGATCCGCGGGAGATTAAAATTCCTTAAGTGTATGCTTAAAAATGCCATGAAGGGCGTGAGCGCAAAGGCCTGACGGCTAAGATGGCTGGGTTTAATAAAAGAGTGTATAGCTCCTTCGCTTCGCGAGCGGCGTTAATAAGACTGCGTGAAAAGCAGCCATATGTTGCCAGCGGGGCTTAGCGCTCACGCTTTGGTGGTAGATTTTTAGCGTACACTTCAGAAGAAATGTGAGCGGAGATTTACGAGTTGTGGTGTTACGCTATATGTGGTGGCGTTAGGTGCAACGGTACACCAGACATTTTCGGCATCTCCATTGCATTTAACGTTCTAGGTAACTGACGTTTTGCCAGCCCGAATAAGGGCTTGCGCAGCAAGACCAGGGCTGGCAAAATGTGGGTGAGAGAGGCGTGGGAGCGAGCGAAGCGACCGACCTAGCCGACCGAACCCCGAGGGCGCGAACAGCGCCCGTAGCAGTTACCGTTTGTTATGTGAAATGCAGGCTAAGATTATCGAGAAATATGAAAACTTAACATATGTAATGTATAATTGGTAAAAATATAGGCTAAAAATTTATTAAAAACCTCTTGACAGTATAAATTAACAGTGTTAAAATAACAGTGTAAAGTAAAAGGAGGTAAGCATTGAGTAAACCAAAAACAGATTTAGCCCCTCAAATAAGGGAAAAAACCCTTGAATTGCTTATGGAAAGAGAACCAGAAGAAATATCCACAAGGGATATTGCCAAAACCTGCGGGGTAACAGCGACTAGCCTTTATTATTATTACAAAGACAAAGAAGCTCTTTTTACAGAAGTTAAACTGGAATGTATAGAAAAAATGGATAGTTTTATATCAGAATATGTTAGAAACAAAATAATTA
>Ga0209755_10000290_pt1 | contig 96277 bp, 95 predicted proteins | sample TergutCo191P1_FD_187301 | JGI IMG/M metagenome (GOLD analysis project Ga0209755, IMG submission 187301) | Cornitermes sp. P1 segment gut microbial communities from Petit-Saut dam, French Guiana - Co191P1 (SPAdes) (version 2) | ecosystem: Host-associated > Arthropoda: Insects > Digestive system... | reverse complement strand
CGGTCTATTATTATAATGGGTGGGTATAACCACTTCATCTCTTATCGAATTATTTGCCGCTCTGACCTCGCGTCTTTCAATATCACCAGCGTCGAGAGTGGTAAACCTCAGTTTATTCATTGTCGGTACCAGCACTTGCGCGAAAGCCAATCCCGATGCGGTAATCGTGAGTAATACTATACTCAATAATACCTTCAATTTCATAAAAACCTCCTTACTTAGAGTTTATTTATTTAGAGCCAAAGCCATGCTTACACTTGTCTTTTTAAATAAATTCAAACCTGTTAAAAAATTTCTCATTAATTTTTTCCCGCCTTTAGTTGATTTTTTTCTTCCGGCGCCGTCCAGTTCTCTTTGATATTTTCCCGCGCGCGGTACATCGCGTGGTACAGCATTGCGTCGCAGTTGTCAAAATTTGAGGTGTGCTCCGGATTTATCAGCGAGTAACTGTCGTAACGGCGGTCATAGACATAGTCCCCGTGATCGCATACGCCAAGAGTAAGCTGGATGGGGTAAGACAATTCATGCGTATGACCATAAGACGAGGTCTCTCCTGTTATTACCCTTTCGCGTACGCTTGATCCAAGCACACCGGCAAGGCCAAATTTCATGCCATGTCCTGTACCCAGGTAATTACGTCCCAGATCAAAAAGGCGTACGCTCCGGCAGCTAAAGCCTCCGATAAGAAACAGAAAAGCAAAGTATGCTTCGGGGACGGCTGTACCATTATGATTTATTAAGTATTCAGGTAAATACTCTTTAGGACAATGAAAATAACTATAGTCATTACAATTATAATCGCCGCGCCGTATAGTCTCCGCCCTGTTATTCAGATCAAGCTCGTTTAACCCGTTTCCCAAAATCGTATCCGGATCAAGAGTTGAAATACTTTTCGCTTCATCGTAAATTCCGCGAAGCCAGGGATTGTAGCTAAGATGGTTTTCTATCCTGTCCATAAAATATCCCTTAGTGACACTCTTGATTAAATTATATTATCATATTTAGAAGAAATTTACAAGTGATGAAATATTTTTACGGCTTTTTAAACAATACTTATATTAGGTGAAAACCGGTTTATATTATTTTATATGATTTTAATAAATTTTTTATGAAATATTATACGCATAATGAAGCAGCGGCTTACCGGTTATAATTTAATACTTTGAAAAATAATAATTTTCACCTAACTTAAAGAGCTAATCGTAAGACAGGACACAAGATACTTGAAATTTCCGGAGTCATTGCCTGGTATTTAAAACAACAATATCCGCCGGAATATCTTTTCCCGATGACTCAACAGCGGCTGATACAGCGTTAACGATCCCGGAACAGCATGGCACTTCCATTCTTGCGACAATTACAGATTTGATATTGTTACCCGAAATTATTTCTGTCAGCTTTGCGGTATAATCAATATTGTCAAGTTTCGGGCATCCGATAATTGTAATTTTGTTTTTCATATACTGCCGGTGGAAATCTCCGCACGCGTACGCGCAGCAGTCCGCGGCAACGAGCAGATCCGCTTCATTAAAAAACGACGCGCTTACAGGCACAAGTTTTATCTGCACAGGCCATTGACGCAGTTCACCCTGTAACATTTCTTTCTGCTCTTCCTCATATTCTATTGCGCGTGACATCAGTCCTTTTACAAATTTTTCTTCAAAGCTAATCGCGCCTGTATGGCAGACAGGAAGACAATTACCCAATCCGTCGCAATAATCATCGCGGACAAGACGCGCCTTACCGTCAACCATCGCGATCGCTCCTTCATGGCATGCGCTGACGCAAAGACCGCAGCCTGAGCATTTATCCTCATCAATTTTAATAATTTTCTTTATCATGATATCAATATTCGTATAGCTTCGATTGCAGTTTTGATTCCGGGCTCTGTGTCATGGCTGCGCGGATTATCAAGGCCGGCTTTTTCACGTTCCTGATTCCACACTACATTCAGCACGCATCCCGCGCGTGCGCCGAGCATCTGGCTTACAATGTAGAGAGCGGCGCTTTCCATTTCCGAGGCGAGACATCCCGCTTTAATCCACGCGTCCCATTTGTTTAATAATTCGTACCTCGCTGGCATCCGTTGCGGGTCGTGCTGTCCGTAGAAAGAATCCTTGCATTGAACAATTCCGGCGTGCCATTTTAAATTAAGTTTTTCCGCGGCCTTTACAAGCGCGTTCGTTACTTCAAGATTGGCGACAGCGGGAAACTCAATTGGAACATACTCGCGTGTTGTTCCCTCCTGACGAACTGCGCCTGTCGCGATAACAATATCTCCGCCTGTCACAGGAAGAGCCATCCCGCCGCAGGTGCCAACTCTTATAAAAGTGCTCACTCCGGTTTTAAAAAGCTCTTCAACTCCAATCGCTGTCGAAGGCCCGCCCATTCCGGTTGAAATGACCATTACTGTCTTACCTAAAAGTTCGCCTAACCATGTTGTATATTCGCGGTTTTGGCAAAAAAAACGCGGGTTATCAAGAAAAGCGGCTATTTTTTCCACACGGCCCGGATCACCGGGAAGAATTGCGTACTTTGCGCCGTGGCTGTCATCAAAGCCAATATGATATTGTTTTTCCATACATCAATTTTATATTATTAATTCATTATTAACAAATCATTTTACCATGCTTTACCTGTGCCCCTTGTCATACGGTATCCCCTCCGCTCTGGGCGCTTGTGAGAATTTTGAACTGAAGGCAAGCACAATAAGAGTCGCTATATAGGGAATCATTTTGTAAATATACGCGGGGATGGGAACTGCTCTCATAAAATCAATTCCGGAGTATGAGGATGAGATTGCTTTCATAAAGCCGAAGAAGAAAGCCGCGGCAAGAATGCGCCCTGGTTTCCATTGACCGAAAATTAATACAGCGAGCGCGAGAAAGCCGTATCCTGAAACTTCGGGGTTAAACTCTATTGAAGTGGGAATAACAAACACCAGCCCGCCAAGACCCGCGAGCGCGCCTGAAATCATGACTCCCGCGTAGCGCATCGCGTACACATTAATGCCGGCGGAATCGGCGGCCTGGGGATGTTCGCCGCAGGAACGAAGGCGAAGGCCAAAGCGGGTTTTATAAAGAAAAAACGCCGAAAGCGCCAGGATTAGAAAACCAATGAAGGTTGTGATATACGTGTTTGAAAAAAACATGGGGCCGAGAAAAGGAATGTCGCCTAACAGGGGGACTTTGTCGATTCTGAACTGATTTACAAACGGAATCTGCTGGACGGTGCGTATTGTTCTTGCTATATAAATCGCGACAGCCGGAGCCAGCATATTGATCGCAGTGCCGCTTATTATCTGATTGGCTTTCATATTAATAGACGCGTACGCGTGAAGGAGAGAAACCGCGACTCCGGTAAAAGCGGAAACAAAAACCGCCATCAGCAGCACAAGCTGCCCCGGAACAATACTCTGAATGACATTGATAAACAAAATACCGGAAAACGCGCCCATGATCATAATGCCTTCAAGGGCGATATTGATTACGCCTGAGCGTTCGGAGAACATTCCTCCAAGAGCGACAATTAATAGTGGTATCGAGAAAAACATTGTCTGCTGAACAAGGAAGTACAGTAAACTCATAATTCGCCTGACTTCCTTTTCTTAATTGAATTGAAAAATCCCTTGACAATGAGGGCAAACGCGCTGAAGTAAATAATTACAGCGATAATAATCTCGATAATCTGCGGAGGAAAATCGAATAACTGCATGTTAAAACCGCCAACATTTAAGTACGCGATTAAAATGCCGGAAAAAATAATTCCAATCGGATTGTTTAATCCTAAAAGAGCGACGGGGATACCGTTAAATCCTTCCTGCGCGAGTATGTCAACAACGGTGATGCCTTTGCCCGAACCCGCAAGATATAAAAGCGCGCCGCCAAGACCAGCAAGCGCGCCTGCGATTATCATCGAAAGAATGATGCTGCGTTTTTCATTTATACCCGCGTACCGTGCGGCGTCGCGGTTAAAACCGCAGGCTTTAAGTTCGTACCCGAAAGATGTTTTTTCCAGAATAAAAAATATAATAACCGCGAAAATAACCGCAATAAAAATACCTGCGTTCGCGCTTGACACGATAAAACCGTCGCGGAACACCTGATCCATTCCAATCTTCGGAAGGTTCGCGGAAGATACAACGCGCATACTCTGATTGCGCAGCGAATCATAAATTGTCCGCGTAACAAGAAAGTTTACAAGGTACATTCCTATATAGTTTGTCATTATACATGAGATAACTTCATTTACATTGAACAGGGCTTTGAAAATTCCGGGAATCGCTCCCCAGAGCGCTCCGGCGATAATTGCAGCTAACAACGCGGCAATCCAGTGTAGATGCCCGGGAAGAAAACCGCCCCTGACTCCTACAAGAACCGCGGCATACGCGCCTACAATAAACTGCCCGGCGGCTCCTATGTTGAAAAGTCCTGTTTTCATCGAAAAGCCGACAGATAACCCCGTCATAATAATGGGAGTCGCGAAATATAAAACCTGTCCAAGATCATTTAAATTGGAAAAGCCGCCTGTAAGGATCGCGCCAAAACCTGACAGAGCCTGAGGAGCGTTAGTTGCAAATAAAATCACAAGCCCCGCAAGAAGGCCGACTATAATTGCCGTAACCGAAGACAGCGCGTCAACGACAGGGTCTGTAAGAAACGCTCTTATATCCGGCAGCGGCTTCATGCGATTTCCCGTTTTTCCGTTTCGCTGGCTGAAACATGCCTCGCGGAGCCTGACATATAAAGCCCTAAATCCTGATACGTTACCTCTTTCGGCCGCACATCCGCGACGATCTCTCCTTCAAAAACAACAAGGATTCTGTCGCTGACATCCATTACTTCGTCAAGTTCAAGCGAAACTAAAAGCACTCCCCTACCCTTGTCGCGCTCTGCGACAAGCTGATTGTGAATATATTCGCACGCGCCGACATCAAGCCCCCGTGTGGGCTGAACCGCGACAAGAAGGCTTGAATCGCGGGTGATTTCGCGCGCTACAATCGCTTTCTGCTGATTGCCTCCCGACATACTGCGGGTAATAGTCTGAGATCCCTTTCCGCAGCGAATATCAAAAGCTTCTATCAGGTTATCCGCGAATTTATTAATTTCATTGAATTTTAAAAAGCCTTTTTTTTGAAACCTCGGCGTAAAATAATTCTGAAGCACAAGGTTAAAAGCGAGAGTATAATCGAGCACCAGCCCGTGTTTATGCCTGTCTTCCGGAATATGAGCGAAACCTCTTGCGCGGATATCGTTATGTGTAATTTCCTTTCCGTCAAGAAAAATTTTGCCGCCGGATGTTTCAAGCATTCCCGCGAGCGCCAGAACAAGCTCCTGCTGGCCGTTTCCGTCAATTCCCGCTATGCAGACAATTTCGCCGGAGCGGACTTCAAAACTCGCGTTATTAACATGCGCTCTGCCTGCTTTGCCGCCGACAGTAAGGTTCTCAACTTTAAGAATTATTTCCCCTGCCTGTTTTTCTCTTTTTTCCACGGAAAGATTCACCTTTCTGCCGACCATCATTTCAGATAAATCTTCTTTTGAAACTGAGGCGACATCAACTGTACCTATACATTTTCCTTTTCTTAAGACGGTGCAGCGATCCGTGATTTTTTTAATCTCATCAAGTTTATGCGTAATGAATAAAATCGATTTACCTTCAGCGACAAGGTTTTTCATTATGTGCATTAATTCGTCAATTTCCTGGGGTGTCAGAACCGCGGTAGGTTCGTCAAAAATTAATATTTCATTTTCGCGGTAGAGCATTTTTAATATTTCAACACGCTGCTGCATTCCGACAGTGATATCGGAAATAAGAGCGTCAGGATCGATGTCAAGTTTATAGCGCTTTGATAATTCGATTACCTGTTTTCGGGCGTTAACAAGTTTTAATATTCCGTATTTAACGGTCTCAGCGCCTAAAATGATATTTTCAAGCACTGAAAGGTTATGCACCAGTTTAAAGTGCTGGTGAACCATGCCGATTCCAAGCTTTTTAGCGTCATTTGGCCCGTGTATTCGGACCTCTTCTCCGTTTTTTTTAATTACTCCCTTTTCAGCCTGATACAGGCCGAAAAGGATGCTCATAAGAGTGGATTTACCTGCCCCGTTTTCACCTAACAACGCGTGGATTTCGCCTTTTTTAAGCTGGAGCGTAATATCGTCGTTGGCGATAATGCCGGGAAATACTTTCGTAATCCCGGCCATTTCAATTAAATACACTGTTTCTGCTGATACATTACCTGATTTCGGTAATTCTTGTGATGGTTACAGGAACAACCCTCGGGCTTCCGTCATCTGCAAGATTTTCCATCCTGGGAATAGAGCCGCTTGCGAGTCTTCTGAATATCGCGCTGTAATCAGCGCTGCTGAAGCTTTGAAATCTTGAAGTTGACATCGGAAGACCTACGCCTTCGTTCGCCGCTTCAAAAACAAGTGTCTGTCCGCCGGGGAATCTGCCGGCGTAGAAAGCTGTAATGCAGTCATAAACTGAAACCTGAAGCCCCTTCATCGCGGAAGTTATAACAGTCCTGGATTCGCCTGATTGATCTACATCAACGCCGATTACTTTTTTTCCGGTCTGTTCAGCGGCAGCCATTACAGAGTTGCCGACCGCGCCGCCGCACGCGAAAATAACATCGACACCCGCGTTATACCAGGATGCCGCCATTGTCTGAACTTCGGGGGTTGCGCTGAAGTGGCCTGTGTAATGGTAGTTAATTGTGACGCTTCCGGCTGTAAGCCCGAGTTCCTGAGCCGCAAGTTCTGCGCCCTGAACAAATCCGTAACCAAAACGGACAACCGCGGGAACCGCCATTCCGCCCATAAACCCGAGCCTTCTGTCGCCGTCTTTAACAGCGGCGTACCCTGCAAGGAATCCGGCCTGATCTTCAGCATAAAGAACGCCTACCGTGTTGTTGGATGTTTTAAAATTTGAATAGTCTTCACTGTGGGGCGTGCCGTCTATAAGAATGAAATTAATATTAGGATATCTGTCCTGAGCTATAAAAACCGGAGTCTCAAAAAGGAAACCGGGAGTAACAATTACTTTCGCTCCGCCCCTTACCGCAAGGTCGATTGTCGATAAATAAGCGTCATTGCTTTGTTCAGCAGGCTGATAATATCTGTGGGTAATATTTTTTTCATTTGCGTACCGTACAAGGCCTTCCCATGAACCCTGATTAAATGATTTGTCGTCAATTGTCCCAAGGTCTGTAATCAGAGCGAGTTCAAAAGTCTGCTGCGCTGCTCTGTTATCGCCGGAAGCGCCCTGCTGCTGGCGATTGCATCCGCTAAATGTCATTAATACCATTAAAGAAAGAAAAATAACACCTGTTTTTCTGAAAATCTTCATAAATTATCCCTCCTATAAGAAATTTATATTAAGAACAGAATAAAGGAGAAATTTTCTTATGTCAATCAAAAAAAAGAACTACATTTGTGAAACTCTTACTATTGAAACAGAGACCATCTGAGGACTTCCATTGACGTCAATTGCCTCAATTCTTGGAATAGAGCCGTTAGAAAGCCTTCGGAATATGCTGTCGTAGCCGGTTTTATTAAAGGTTCTGAACCTTGATGTATCCATGGGAAGTCCAATGCCGTTGTTGGCGGCATGAAAAATCAATGTCTGCCCGCCTGGGAACCTTCCTGAATAAAAAGCTAAAATGCTGTCATATACGGATGACTGGAGCATTTTCATGGCGGAAGTAATTACAACCGCGGATTCGCCGGATTGATCAATATCGACACCGATCACCTTCCCTCCCGTCTGTTCCGCCGCGGCTATTACAGAACTTCCCGAAGCGCCTCCGCAGGCGAATATAACTTCAACTCCTGAATTATACCAGGAAGCGGCAAGAGATTGAATTTGAGGCGTAGCTGTAAATTGACCTGAATAGTTATAACTTAAAGTAATCGAACCGGGAGCTAATCCTAATTCCTGGGCGGCGTATTCGGCGCCTTGTATAAAGCCATAACCAAAACGGATTACAGATTGATTCGCCACTCCTCCGATAAAACCGAGCTTTTTGTAACCATCTGCGACAGCGGCGTATCCTGCCAGAAAACCGGCCTGATCCTCAGCATATAAAACGCCGACAGTATTATTGCCGGTTTTATAAGATGGCTTTCCGTTTGTCATATCGCCGTTATTTGGAATACTGTCTATAAGAATGAAACGCACAGACGGATAAATATCCTGAGCCCTAAAAATAGGAACTTCAAAAAGATAGCCTGACGCTACAATTAACTTTGCGCCGCTTTTAACAGCAGTATCAATGGCCGACATAAGGGCGTCGCTGCTCTGTCTCTCGCTTTGATAGTGTTTATAAGAAATGTTAAATTCTGCCGCAAAACGAACAACGCCTTCCCATGAGCCCTGATTGAAAGATCTGTCATCAATTGAACCGATATCCGTAATAAAGGCGATTTCATATGTCTGCGGCGGTGTCTGAGCCGCTGTGTTTTGACGTCTTCCTCCGGCAAAGATATTATTAACCGCAAAAAGCGAAATAATAATAAAAAATACTATTATGGTCTTTTTCATAAATAATCATTCTCCATAATACTTATTATAAATGATTTTAACAAAAATTAAAATAAAAGTTCATTGAGACCTTTCCAAAACTTTCGAACCGAAGGTTCGCGTTCTTGGAAAAGCCACCTTAGATTTAACAGAAAAACCGGCTTTTGAGTCGGTTTTTCGAAAGCCTTTTCCGAAACTAACCGAGTTTTGGAATATTGCACATTTTACCCATTTCAAAAAATGAGGTCAAGCGTAAATACTTACCCTGTAAAGAATTAGCGTTGCTGGTTCGGTATGCGGAAAACTTTGGAAATTGGTGTTATCAGAGATGTTATCAATTTCCAAAAAATACGGGGTTTGATATGCGCAATGATTTTACGATGTTTAAAAGGGCTGTTCCGTCCGGTACTAAGGTGGTGTATTACTATGCTTATAACGAGAACGGGGTTAGAAAGGGTCCGTGGACAACTAAATGTTTGAACTTTACCGAGGCTCGAAATTACTGTCACAGGCTGATTAGAAAAGGTGAATTGATTCCTAACAAGGTAAAAACAATTACCTTTTCAGACTTTGCAAACGGCTTTTGGGAGCTTGATTCGGAGTTTATCAGGAATGAAAGAAGCAGGAAAGATTTTAATGACAGTTATGTTGTTATTAGCAGGCAATTAGCTGTCAATCAGATAGAGCCTTTCTTCGGCAAGATTGCACTTGACAAGATAACTGGCGAGATGGTCAACAAGTGGCTTTTGGGATTTAAAGACCGTGGGAAAAAAGATGAAAAGACTGGGGAAATAAAAGAGTCTTACAAAAACAGTTATGCTAATTCGGCGTTTAGAACTTTAAATATCATGTTTGCCGAGGCGGTAAAGAGAGGGTTAATTCAATCCAATCCATGCGACAAAGTTGAACGGCTGAAAAATAATAAGAAGAAAATTGATATTTTAAAAATTAAGGAAGTGAGGGCTTTATTTCCAAAAGATTACAGGACTGTATGGGGTGATAAAGAAATTGCATACGCCGCCAATCTACTGGCTTCGATTACAGGTATGCGGATCGGCGAAATTATGGGACTTAGAGGCGAATTTGTTTTTGACAATTATATTGCTGTTTGCGGGCAATACGGCTCTGACGGTTATCAGGATTGCACGAAAACTAAAGAAAACAGGAGTATTCCGCTTATGCCTGAGATGATAGCGATACTGCGGAAACTGATGATAAAGAATGGTAACGGTTTTGTTTTTTCACTTAATAATGGAACTGCACCTGCGACTCGTAATTATTTCGCAATGGAATTAAACAAGGCTTTGAATAAAATCGGAATAAACAAAGAAGAGATAAAAAGCCGAGGGCTGACACTTCACAGTTGGCGTCATTTCCTGAACACTGAACTACAAAGGCAGGGTTTGACGATTTCGCAAGTACAGAGCGTTACAGGGCATAAATCGGAACGTATGACCGAATGGTATAACCATCCCGATCCGATGAATGTACCGAATGTTACTAAAGCGCAAGCGGCTATTTTTGCGATTGAAAGGCAGAACGAAGATATTAAACCACCTGTAAAAACCAATATTCGCTCTTTTGTTCCAGCTAACAAAAAGGAAACCCTGAAACAGAAACACGCTTAATCAGAATTTACATGATGTAAAAGGCTCTTACTTTCAATGTTAAAACATCGGATAGGAGCTTTTTTTATTGCCGTGAACTGAGAAAATTATTAAATTTAAAGTGGCTTTTGTATAATGCGGAGGGTTTATGACGATTTGCGGTTATGAACTAAAAGGGGCTTTAGATGACTGTATAGAGTATTACCCATACTTTCAATATGATATAAAAATACTTATCAAAGAAGGTTATGTTCATATTACCAGTCCTGAAACATGCCTGTGGCTTAAAAGCAAGACATGTCTGGCTGAGTATTTAAATTGGGATAAAACCAAATCTTTTTATGTTCCGGGAGGGTTCTGGGCTCCTGCGGAAAAAGCGTTTAGGATAAAACGGCATAGTCTGAGAAGGCTTGCGGGGAAGAACGCTAACAAAAAGAAACCTGATGAATCCAGAGATTTTAAAAAATTGAAACTAAAGTTAATGCCTTTTAGGAGTCTTGAAAAGATTGTTGCGAAAGAATATGAACTTTATTATAAGATAAGAAAACTTATTATCTTCGCGAAAGATGATGAATTCGAAACTATCCATGAAATTCTAACAGAAATTGCCGGATATTTTAGCAAAAATGTAGACAAAAAACCATTAATTCGGCGATAAAGAATTTTTTCCGTATTACTCTCTATTACTATCTATGTTCATATTTGTTCAAATACGTTTATATACGTTTCAGTATGTTATTATAGGTTAAAAAATTTGTCCAAATTTTGTAAATAAAAACCTCTTTATTAATAATATAAATTATATATGATTTGCTGATAAGGCAGCGTAAAAAAATTATTTTTAAGGGGAGAGGCATGAATATGAATGATGAGGAAATCTTTCTTGATGTGGGACAGGTGGCGCAATATTTAAAACTTTCAATTGCGACAATTAGAAAATGGGTTTTAATAAAATTTATCCCATACAAAAAATTTGGGAGGGCTGTTCGTTTTTCATCTGCGGAAATACAAGAATGGATGAAAACTAAAAGCTGTATTCCTGAAACAATGCAAAAGCAAAAATGCGAAGGATGAGGCGAATGACAACAGTACTTACTACAAAGACTCTAACAGGAAATATCGCCTCGGCTTTTATTTGTAAAGGACAAAGGGGTATTGGTACAAAAATTGTTATCATTGCTTCTGATAACCGAAATATTCAGGAATGGTTGTATCGTTTTCTGAAACCTTATGAAAAAAAAATTATGCTTTTTATCTGATTGAAAATGAATCAGATTTTTTCGATTACGCAGGAAAGTCAGATACTGTTATGGTATTAGTTGAAGATGCTTTCTTTGGTGATAGATTAATTGGAAAACTGGATTATTACGGAAAGCAATATCCTAAGTTACAAATGACTGTATTCTCAATATCTGATTTATCCTTAAACACGGCGGCAAGTTATATTTTCTGGAGTCGCGGCGGTTATATATCGCTTAGAGATAGTGATGAAGAAATTAAGGAGACGGTTGAATCGGTTTTTAATAAACGGAAAGCGGTTCCGTCTTATTTAAAGGTCAGTATTGATGAATACGATCATATTCCTGATAAAAAACCGTATTTAACTCATAGAGAATTCGAGATACTCCGTTACATTGTGAAGGGAAATACTGCAAAGAAAACGGCTTATATTTTAATGTTGAGTTTAAGGACAGTACAGAATCATATATCTCATATTTATGATAAATTCGGAGTTCGCAAAATGGCGGGTGTTTTAAAGATAGCTCTGGCGATGGGAATTTTATCAGATGATAGTTTATAAATGACTTTCATTAAAATTCATCCGTTATTATTTCCCCCGCAGACGCAGGGGAAATAAATTGTTAAAGTGCCGCTAAAATTTTGTACTGTTCATCTTCTGACAGTTTTTTGATGTTAAAAGCGCATACATGGCATTTCCGTGAGTCTTTGCATTTTTCACATACTTTTGAAGCATCCATGATAAAAGGTAAAAGTCCGATCATTTTTTTGGCGGCTTCTGTCATGTGCTTTCCGATGTACCACGCATAACGGCGCATGGTAATTGATCCTTTTTCTGATAACTGCGGACTATAAAACCGCTTGTCGTATTTTGTTTGCATTTGCAAACCTCCGTAAAAACCCGATATGAAACCGGAGGAATATGGCTAGAGCTACGCTAACCATGAATCCGAAAACCGCCGCAGTGTTTTCCCCCTAAGGGGGCGGCGCGCAGGGGCTCACTTGCTTATCCCCTGCGCCCGCCACTGTGGGGAAAAACAAAACACACACTAAACCGCAAAGACTGGAAAAATGGTGCTGAATGTATGCTGTGATTTAATATGGAAATAAATGTGGCTTTATACGAAATGGAAAAAATACCCTGTCCCTGTAAGGGTTGGCGTGGTTTTTGCGTGGCGTTGACCGCCACATAGCAAAAACTATGACAAAAGGGTTATAGCGAATAACGGACTTGAAATTGTAATAAATGCTTAGAATAACGAAGATAAATGATTTGAAAATTTTGCGTTAGCAAAATTTACCTATTTATTAGTAAATAATTTGAACAGGATTATTACGATCTATCAATATACCATTCATTCTTGGACCAGTTTCCCATGCCCAAAAAGAACCATTTGTTTTTATAGATAAGATATAACTACTACCAGAATAAATAGAACTCCAATTTGTATCATTTCCTAGCCTAATTGGTGTTAAGAAGTCGGACATATTTATACCAGCAAGATAAAAACCATCATCTAAAAACCATAATGAGCCATTCTTCTTTAATAATAAAATATATCCATTACCAACAGACACAGAAGCCCAATTATTATCTATTCCTATTCTAAATGGGGATAAACGGTAAGTTGAATTACCATCAGCGAATAGAATACCAGAACCCCAAGCCCATAATGAACCATCTGTTTTGATAGCAAAAGTATAATTATTATCAATAGATACAGATAACCAATTCGTATCTGTTCCAATTCGAGTTGGTGATAAATGGTTAGAGATAGAACCATCACCTAGTATACCAGAACCCCAAGCCCATAATGAACCATCTGTCTTTATTGCATAAATCTGAGTACTGCTTGTGAAAATAGAAACCCAATTTGAATCTGAGCCTACACGGGTGGGTATAAAATTTCGTGTTGTTGTACCATCGCCTAGCTGACCATGACTATTGAAGCCCCATGACCATAATGAACCATCTGTTTTTATTGCAATAATATCCCTACCACTAGTAGATACGGAAGCCCAATTCGAATCTGTTCCTATTCGTGTTGGAGTCAATATATTACTTGCAGTACCATTTACAAGTTGACCAGTTCCCCAAGCCCATAATGAACCATCTGTTTTTATTGAAATAGTAAAACTAAGACCAGTTGATACAGATTTCCAATTCGTATCTGAACCTATACGAGTGGGAGTTTCACGTTTTGTTATTGTACCATCACCTAATTCTCCACTAAAATTATTTCCCCAAGCCCATAATGAACCATCTGTTTTGATGATAACTGTATGAGTACTAGATATTGAAGCAGACGTTCTCATTATATTCAAAGAATTTTGATTTTGTGCAGTTGTTTGAGGTGATTGAGTTGATACACTGGAAGTTGCTATTGATGTTATTGTATTTTGTGTTTGAGATGTTGAAGCAGTTGCAGATAAAAACCTATTACTAACATAGCCAATTTCTTCATTATGTTTTACCATTACCCAAACATCATTACGTCTTTCTATAATCTCTATTTTTGTATTATGATCTATTGTATATTTTATATTATTATTAGTATCTGATGGAGTACTACGAAAATTTAATCCTAATTCTGCTGTTGTATATGCGTACTCAATGGATTTTATCTGAGGTTGTGTAGATGGTTGAAGTATTTGTTGTAATGATAACTGTTCATCAAAATTTATAGGAATTAATATTAGAATTATAATAATAGAAATTATTATACCTGAAATTGTCCCTTTAATATTAATAATATGTCTTAATTGTGCAAAATATGTTAAAAACACTGCTAAAATAAGAATAAATAAATATATTGTATAAATATTGCCTGTATTATAGGTAATAAAATTTATAGCCATACCTATTAGACCTATTGATATAATAATTCGAATAATTAAATTTTCAATAAAATGTAAAACGGCAAAGAAAATTAATCCACCAATGGCTGTACCTATTATTCCTCCAATACCATGACCTAAAATAAAACCATAAAATATACATGCTAATAAAGAAGATGTAATAGATAATAATGTTAAAATTGTTTCTCTGTTAAATTATAGTTAATGCGAATAGGAGTAGGTACATTTGTAGGTCTAGAAGGTGTATATGTATGCGATATATTTCGATCATCAACAATTTCACCTATTTCTTCATCGAAATATGTACCATCATCAAAATAATGTCTTTTACCCATATTAATTCCAAATAATTAATTTAACATGCTTGAACGAGACCAACCAGAATCGCTATTCCAATAATGCCTTTCCAACCTGTAAAAAAAATAATAGCACAGGGTATAATCATTAAAAATTTTACACTGCCATGCGAATCTGTAAACAAACACAAAATAAATAATAATACTGCTAGTATTTTAGGAAGATATGCTAATAAAATAAAAAATATTGTTCTAATACTTTCAAAAGAGATACTTAAAAAATTTGAAAATCTTCTTCTACGAGGCGGTGTATGAATTTGACGTGGTGTTGGTATATTTATTTGTAGATTATTTCTATGATCTACAATTTCACCTATTTCTTCATCGAAATATGTACCATCATCAAAATAATGCTTTTTCCCCATAATCACACACCATACATTCCATATCCTTTGAAATATTTACACCATACCACTGTAGAATAGTAGGCATTTTACCACCAGTTTTGTTATTAAAAGGAGCCCATTTTATATAATGATTATCTCGTCTGTTTGCCCATATATAATAATCATAAGTTAATTCATTATCCAAAGAAATTATTTCACATTCTGTATCACGAGACAATTCCAATAAAGCAATTTTTACTATCATTGTATTTACTGGGGCTATATCAGTTGATAATCCTACCTGTACTAAAGATTGAGCATCTTCTTCAGAAACATAAGCTGGTATAATGCCATTTTTTCGAGCACGTTCTATATCTGATATTTCATCTTCATGGTTATACCAACTACTACCTTTAACACAAGCATAACAAGGACCTCCAGGACGAACTCTCAATACATCTCCGCCCTCTGCCCGTGTTACAAGGCGTCCAAATATACCAATTTTTTTATGTTTTAATACAAGTTTATTCAAATGAAATCGGCTCTTAAGACTATCAGTAGCAGGAATAATAAGATCAGATTTAATAATTTCACTTTCTATAATATTTAAATGTTCGTTCATATCAAAATCTAATGTCTTAATTTGCGCATATGGATTTTTTAATAAAATAGCGTCTTTTACTGCGTTTGTTTTCAATCTTCCAAGTTCATTTATTCCACATATATGACGAGCAACATTATGTAGTTCAATTCTATCAAAATCAATTAATGTAAAGTTACCTACACCAGCTTTTGCTAACTCTACGGCAATACTGGAGCCGCCACTTCCAAGACCTACTATTAATACATGTTTCTTTTCTAAAGCACTGACTTCAAGCAAACCTTTACTCCGAGTATATAATTCACTTTTTGAAGGAACATAATTTACTTCAGCAATAATAAATTCATATCCATTGTAAATAATACCTCTTTTTGAAATTATATTATTTATAATGGTAAATTGTATACAAATTATGAAACTAGTAGTTTTAATATTTGAAGGATTTGTATTCAAGAAATTTTTAATAATTTCTTCAATTGATTTTTCTCCAATATTAAACAAGCATATTGATGGAACACCAGTTGGAGATACCTTAGGATAGTTAAAAAATGCGTGATATACATTTTCTCCCTTCCATTCAAATGCAACCCCTATTGATTCATTTTCTTTATTATTTATAAATTCTTGTAACTGATCCTGATATAAATAAACTAAAGGCTTCATTGTAAATGGAAATCCTTTTTTGCTATTTCACCAGCCTTAATGCCTTTTGTTTGATCTGCTTGTGATTTTGGTACTGCAACAAATTCTCCGTTTTCTGTCCATATTAATTCAACATCACGGCTTCCATCGTTTTTTTCTTTAACAGCTTCTGCCACTTCTTTACAATCTGTTCCTTTTTTAGCCATATAATTCTCCTTTTATTTAGATATTTAAATTACCAAAAATTGCAATTTTAAAGATAATATTATCCTGGTAAATAATCACTTAATCCTTGTCCAGTTTTTAAATGTGCTTCATATGCTTCTAACCAAATTCTAATTTTGATAATAATTTGATACAATAAAACTCCTGGATGCCAATCTTGACCGCCATAATGACATACTTGTACACAGTCATCTTTCCCTGATAACGTATGCATTACGTGGCTTGCTCCTAACATTGATTCACCTGTATATGTTAATAATGGTTTAGGGTTAATAATGTATGCCTCAGGAGGTGAACTATCAGGATAATTTGCTGATGATAAATCAATTTTCACTGTATATGCCTTCTTAGAATTCGTTAAAAGTGCTACTGCTAAATAAGGCTTAGCTGTATTGAAACCTGCAAATTTAAATTCATTTTCTTTTAATATTTTAGTTAGAGCTATGAATTCTTTCTTCAGTCTTTGTTCATCTAACATTTATTTTTCTCCCCTCAAAATAGTTGATAAATGTTTCTGAGATACTATTTTCATTTTTCCATATTGAATTTTTAAATATCATATTATTTATATATATAGTTGGTGGTTTTATTGGAAATTCATTATGAAAAATAATCATAATATTTTCCTTATCATGAATGGTGATTTTTAAAGTTTTATCAGTTTCCTGTAAGTAAAAACTAACATTCTCATATCTATTTTTTAAATAATCAATAATTATTTTTATCTCTAGCTTATTATTCTTGTCATTAAGCCAATATCCTTTTGTATATGTAATTTTTTTTTCTACATAATCACCACATAAAGGAACACTTTTTATTTGGTGCATAATTGGAATATTAGTATGTGGAAAATGTATTATTTTTGAATGTTTTTTATCAAACTGATATCTAATTGGACTTTCTTCATTGAGAACAACCCATTGACAATGATGATAATTTCTATTTAGTAGATTATAGCAATACGCATTTGCACCAGTTTTTTTATTATTATATGTACCAATAATAAGTAAGAAAGTCTGTAATTCATCTTTTTTCATGCCATCAAACATAGAATTAGAATCACCGCCACTTGGATGATCTATTGATAATTGATGATGTGAATGCCATGTGCCTATATGATGTAATGCGTGATCGTTTATTAACATGTCTGCATTATTATTAAAAAAGGTTTCATCTTGTTGAAAATAACTTGATGAACGAACAGAGTTTTCTCCAGGACCTATTACATACTGGATAATTGGAATACGAAAAGTTGTATAAAAACCAAATAAATTTCCACCCGTCTCATAATTTGGATAATCTAGAATACATCGTGATATATACTCTAATTCACCTTTATAGATTATTACCCTATCTGGGACAATGAAAGAATTGGAGTGTTTTCCATTATTTGAATTAATATTATTCATTACTTTTTTGTTCTCCCAACATTGATAGACATAATTTTCTACAATCTATAGCTGATTCTAGTTCGGGATTTATTTCTAATGCTTTATCATAAGAAATAATTGCTTCTTCATATCTTTCAAGGTCTGCCAGACACATACCTTTTAAAGTAAAAGCAGTATAATCCTGCGGATCTAATTCATTTAATTTTTCAAAACAAATAATTGCTTCCTCCTTCTTTTCTAGAGCAATTAAACATAATCCTTTTCCTAAATATGAATCTGCATAGTTTGGATCAATTTCTATTGATTTTTCAAAAGCGATAATTGCTTCATTGTACATCTTTAACTGATGTAAACACGAGCCTTTGCCATTATAAGCTTCCTTATAATTTGAATCTAATTCTATAACTTTATCATAAAAACCAATTGATTCTAAATCTCTATTAAGTTTACTTAAATAATCAGCCTTTTGATAAAGATTTTCGATATCATTAGGGTTTTCATTAAGTTCAATATCAATAATTTTCAATACTACTTCAATTTTTTCTTCATTATTTAATTCATCAATTCGTTCATATTGTTCTTTTAGCTCAATTTCAGCTAATAATTTTATAGCATTATTATTATTTTTCTTATCATCAGGTTCTAAGCTAATCGATTTATTTAAATCTTGTTTGGCTAATTCATTTTGATCAGTTCTGTTATAAGCTAATCCACGAAAATAATAGTAAGATGAATTTTCTGAATCATCATTAATTAATTCAGTTAGACCATTAATAGCCTGCATAGCATTGTCATAATCATTACTTTCATGAAGATTAATACTAAGTTCAAGCGTTATTAAGTGTTTTTTTAATTTTTGCCATTCTGTATCATTAGGATTTAATTTTAATATTTCATCACATTTTTTAATAGCTTTTTTAATCTTACCTGCATCTTTATGTATTCCTGATTTTTCCTCAAAGCATTCATGGATATCTTCCATAGATATTTGTTTTAACCAATCTTCTGCAATTATACACAATGAACCATCAAGATTTAGACTTATTGCTTTTTCAATGTCATTTCTTGCTTGATCATTTTGACTTAAATTTCTATAGGCGTTTCCACGAAAATAATATGAAGTGGCGATGTCAGGATTAAGAATAATTGACTTTGTAAAATCAAAAATCGCTTGATCATACTGTTTAAAATTTAAATTAGCAATTCCTCGACATTGATGTAAATAAGCATCATCCGGGTTTAATGCGATAGCCTTGTTTAAATCTTGAAAACCTTGATCATGTTGATTTGACAAGACATAGGCCATTCCACGATAACAATAGGCGTTCGCGCAGTCAGGATCAAGTCTGATTGCTTCTGTTAAGTCTTTTATTCCTTGCTCATGCTGTGCACCAGGGCGGGTATATATCATTCCACGAGCTAGATAGAGTTCTGTATTATTTGGATCTGATTCAATAGCTTTATTGTACTCTTTTACTGCGCTATCATAATCGCCATTATCTATAAAATTTTGGGCGCAATCAAGTGTTTCTTGTGTGGTTTTTGATGTATGAAAAATGATAAAGCCACCTCCTTTTAAATTATCAAAATTTAATATCGGTCTCCCAAGCGTATTTAATATCAATTTTATATTGATCTTCTAAAGAAATATTTTTATCTTTGTTATAATAATGAGTAATAGGAAAATCTGTCCCAAATATTAAGCGATCATAATAACCAGCTAATTTTATTTCTTTAATACTTTCTGATGAAGTAAATGCTGTATCACCGTAAATATTATCATATTTTTTCATTAATTTTATTGTTTCGTTAGAAGGACGGCAATGTGCTAATATAATCTTTACATTATTATATTCAGAAAAATATTTTTCAAATCTATTTGGTCTATCAATGTAACTTTCACCAGTATGAATTAAAATATGTATTTTATTCTTTTCTGCATAATCAAATATTTCATGTAATAATTCATTTTGTTTTATATCTTTTTCAAAATCCCATTTATTAATATATGGGTGTAACTTAAACCCACCATAAGGTAATTCACTCATTATTGTATTAATATTTAATCCTTGATTTATAAAATTTGGAATCATCCAAAACAAAGGTAATGCTATATTAATTGGATAAACTTTTAATATTTCATATATTTCAATATATATAGAATTATATTTTATATAATCTAAACAACACGATGTTGATGAATAGATAATTCTATCTATTTTATTACTGTTAAAAATAACTCCAAATAATTTTTCATAATTATAATATTCTTCTTTAAACTGACCAATATGAATATGTGAATCAAGCACCTTTTAACCTCTCTTTCCACTCAAGTACAATTTTTCTATTAATTGCTGCTACCTTACAAAAATGTTCATTGATTTTTAGAGGATTACCACTAGGATCTTCATTTGCATTTCGAACCATACACATTGCACAGAATGATTTATCAGGGCATTTAAGGCATTTAGGAAAATCTTTTTTTCGTAGATTTCGTAAATATTTTACTTTTTCTGAATTAATCCATATTTCTTTTAATGATGTTTCTTTTACATTACCAACTACATAGCTCTGCCAACCAGGACATGGATAAACATTTCCATTTGCAACCATACAAATAGAAGAAATGCAAACTCCACATACAATATTATTAGAAATATCAAAATTATCTTTATTTTCTAATTCTTCTAAATCTATTCTATTTTGATAATCAACATCATTTTTAATAATATCATTAATTACTTTTATTACTTCATGAAGTGAAAGTCTGTTATTCAGATTTTGTGTTGTACCATCGTATTTACCCATCATTATATAGTCAGATATTGCTCGAATTTTATGTTCTTGAGCCCAATTAATAACATCTACATAACAATTTTTATTTTGTCTCATTGTCGGACAACTTATTTGTAATGGAATATCATTTTCAATTAATTTGAGAATACTTGCTTTAGTTCTATAAAAACTACCTTTCAGTTGGGTAATTTCATCGTGAATATCTGGATTCATTGAATATAGTGAGACTTGAACGCTTGATAATCGATTCTCTTTCATTTCTGATATGATTTCATCATTTAGAAGTGTAAGATTACTTAATATGTTAACTGAAAAATCATATTCTTTACACTTATGTAAAAATTCACAGAAGTTTTTATGCATCATTGGTTCGCCGCCACTTAATGTTAAACTTAATACACCCATTTCTTTACATTGTTCTAGAACATTATAAAAAAGTACTGGTTCAATATCTTCATTTTTATTTTCATGAGGGATATAACAATGTATACATCTTTCATTACATCTACTTGTTAGTTCAATTTGAAGTGCAACTAAATAAGGTTGTTTTTTAAAATGTTCTTCCAAATATTCCTGTGTTGATTTTTCAGCACGCATAATTAATGGGGAAAAATCATTAATTATTGTTTTGGGTTCTAGAGCTTTATAAGAAAAACGTGTATCTTTATAATTTAATTCTTGTGGTGTTTCACCTGAAACAATAAATCCGTCTGTTTCGAGACAATTGAAAAATTCTTTTACATCTTTTTTTATTAAATTAAAATCAACATTTACAAAAAAATTTGAAATTTTAATTGCTATTTCGTCCAATTCCTGCGGTTCTCTTGAGAGCATAGATAAAAAAATTGCACCAGATTGCGAAATAACTCTATCTGAAAAATCACTTTTATTTGTTATATAACCAATATTGCCAAAACTACGAATAAATGTGTCGAATTTTTGACGGTATAGCATATTTTCTCCAAAATAAATCAGTAAATCCTCTTTTTTTTTAAGAGAAGAGGATAAAAACTCTCTTAACTGTGAAAGTAATTATGAAGTTCTTTCACAATCTTTACACCATCCACCTTGTGGTGGACAACCAGCTGCAAAAGATCCATGTGTTGAATTTTGAGCTAAGATTTCCGGTTTTTCATAAGTCATGATGCATCTCCTTGTTTAAAAAGCTAATAAAAATGTCCAACGGACACTCTTTTTCTCCTGATCATAATAGAATAAATCAAAATGAAATCAGGTAAAAAGCATAAATATATAATTTTTTTCAAATCAATTTCTAGCCATTTTGTAAATTCATTTTCATAGCTATATTGACAGTCATCAATATGAGTTATACCAACCATTAAATATTGTACGCGAATGACCTTCTTCATTTACAGTTTTTGAACCATAAATTGGACAATTGTTACCTTAATCTTGGATAACATCATTTTATCCTTTCTATATATTTTATTTCTAATCACAATCCATAAAACATAGGGAAAGTAAAAGAAACCCTCTAAGGACTATAGTCTATAGTTTTATATGGGTTTTGTCAATTGGTTCTAATAGATTTATGATAGAAAACACTGTAGGGACTAATAAAATGAATGGTCAAAGTATAAAGGATACTTTAGGAAGAAATATTAAGATATTACGAGCCAGAAGAGGGCTTTCGCAAGCCGATTTTGCAGAAAAAGCGGACATTTCCATCACTTTTTTAAGTAATATTGAAAGAGGTAATAAATTTCCTCAACCAGATATGCTTTCAAAAATTGCTACTGCTTTGGGAGTAGATGTTAATGAACTATTTGTTAAAGAGATAATATCCTGTAAGGATAATAAAATATTCTACCATTTTTCAGAAGATATTACCGAAAACGTCAGTAAAGCGATGGAAGAAGTAATAAAGCGATATATTGTATAAAATAAGTAAACTGGAAAGAGCCATTTTTAATTGAAATTAATAAACTAATTATCAAAAACTAATGAAATCATGAAAAATGGGTGTTAAAAACAAAATAACTAAAAAATCAATATATAATTTTATGATTAATTATCTACATATTATAATGATTCCATGCAAGATAATTGCAAAAGTCTCAAAAAATAATGTAAAATGATTAAACACGGAGGTTTTTATGGCTTTTGTTAACGGAGGAGAAACATCTTTCTTTTCAGAAGAGGCATATCAGGCTTTTATTGAACGAAAAAACCAGCTTCACAACGAACGCTTGAGAGGCGACGATGAGACCATCTTCGATGCCGCCCTATCAAAAGAAGCTGATTTTACACAATATTCTGAAGGCGAAGAAATACTTAAAGCAATAAGGAATTTCAAATAAGATGTGGACAGAAAGCGAGCCGGAAAAATTTCCAGTATTTTCTCAACCGGATTCCGCAACCATGAAACGGCTGATGGATAAAATCCCGCAGTTTCTGAGCAATGTCGCTTCCGTATTGCAAATAAAAAGTCCTAATGAAATTCTCGTTTGCCAGGAAACCTTGTATGAAATACTTACAAGGGTTGAAAAACGGCGTGTATACTTTCATGTTTACTATAACGGAAAGAAAATGGGTGAACGAAACGAAGGTGCTCTTATTTGTTTTTGGATAATGAAACTTATGCCATTTAAACATAATTCAATTCCGAATTCGGAACTCAATATCAAAATTGCGTATACCTTCTTCATGAACATGTTGTATTATGAAGCGGCAAATTCAAAGGTAAAAAGGAAAGTTAATGTAAAAAGCGATCTTTTAACAAATACCCTTTACGCTTTTGCATACCGAGATTTGAGTAAAGAGGCGATTATGGCGCTGGCTGAAAGTTTATTATATTAAAACTAGGTTTAATAATGATAAATAAATTATATAAAACCGAATATGGAAAATATTATATTGGAAAATGTGAAGATGTTATAAAGAAATTAAAATTAGAAAAAAAGGTTCAATTAATCCTTACATCTCCTCCGTTTCCTCTAAATAATAAAAAGAAGTATGGTAATTTATCTGGTAATGATTACTTAAAATGGTTTAGTAGTCTAGCTGAGATATTTGCCAGTGTTCTTAAACCAACAGGTTCAATTGTTATTGAGATGGGTAATGCTTGGGAACCCAAAAAACCTGTTCAATCACTTCTTACATTAAAATCCTTATTATCATTCGTAAATAATAAAAAAGCTGGATTAAGGTTGTGTCAGGAATTTATTTGCTATAACCCTGCTAGAATTCCTTCACCAGCTCAATGGGTTACAATAAATAGAATCAGAGCTATAGATAGTTTTACACACATATGGTGGATGTCAAATTCTGATAATCCAAAAGCAGATAATAGAAAAATACTTAGACCATACAGTAAAAGTATGAAAAAGTTACTTGAAACAAAGAATTTTAATTCTGGTAAACGCCCATCACAGCATTTCATAAGTGAAAAAGGTTTTCTTTCAAAAAAAAAGGGAAGTATATCGCATAATGTTCTTGAATTAGAGCACGATTTCAATGAATCAGAACTAAGATTTCCTTTTTCAATGCAAAGAATATCAAATACAAAATCTAATGATTTCTTTACAAAAACATGTAAGGAAAAAGGAATTATACCTCATCCTGCCAGAATGCCTCTTGAATTAGCAAGTTTTTTTATCAATTTCTTAACTGATGAAAGTGACCTTGTACTAGACCCTTTTGGAGGTAGTAATACCACCGGATTTTCTGCTGAAAAAGCTAAGAGGAAATGGATTAGCATAGATACTGATGAAGAATATGGAAATCAATCAAAAATTCGTTTTAAAGAAATAAAAAGCAAAATAACGAGGTGAACAATGAATATTAAAGATATACCTCCTTTTGATGATCTTTTAAGTACATTTAGTAAAACATTAAATACTGTTTGGAATATACATCACAAAATTCATCAACCTATTATTGATAGATGGTTAGATAATTTTTCAGGAGAAGCATTACAATCTGATACCTTAAGCAAAACAGATGCCGCAGAACTTGAAAAACAATTAGCTTTATTTTTATTATGTAACTTTGTGTATTATAATGAAAGTGAAGTAAAATATTTAACAAAAGTAATGTTTGGAAACTATTTACATAACATTTTTTCAACAAAAGGTAAAAGTACCATTGACGATGATAATATAAATGAGTTATTAAATAAAACACAATTTTCTTTTTTAGGTCAATCAAGTGAAAGCTCATCATATTTATTATATCACTTCAGACAAGAAAATGACTTACCAAAGAATAATTTTATTGTTTCAAATAAAACTGAAAACATTGTTTTTATTGATGATTTTTCTATTTCAGGAACTCAAGCGATAGGTTATCTTGATGAATATTTTGAAAACAACCCATCTTCAATAGATAGAAAAATATTTATGCTTATAATGATCTCAACTGAAACTGCAATAAATGAACTGAAAAATAATTTTAATAACGTTACTGTTTTACCTTGTATAATTATGGATGATAGATCAAAGTCATTTTCAGATTCATCAATTATATTTGATGGTTATAAAGATGAAATAAAGCAACAAGCAAAAAGAATGTGTGAGTTTTATGGAAAATATTTAATAGATTTATCTGATAATAAAATGACTGCTATTGGATATGGTGGTGATGGTTATTTATTTGGATCATATTATAATATTCCAGACAATACATTACCAATATTTTGGTCTGATAAAAATAACTGGCATTATTTATTTAAACGATATAACAAAAATTATGGTGATGGCATTAATATTGGAGGCAGATATGTATGATTATAGAAATCCTTTTGCTGATAATAATACTAATCTTTTTACATCTGAACAAATTGCCAATCTTTTTACAGAACCCTTTCAATTATTTAATATTAGCAAATCAATAATTACAGATGAAAAATCATCAATTATATTTGAAGGCGGTCGCAGCACAGGTAAAACGATGTTGCTTAGACAATTTTCATATAATGTTCAAAAATTAAATCTTGAACATAAAACTTTTCTGGATAAAGTAAAAAGTGATAGATATATAGGTATATATTTTAGAATAGACAATCCTCTTTTAAGGAGTTTTGATGATTTATCAGAAATTAATAATAACAATATTCTTCCTAATATGATATTTACTCAATATTTTGAATTAGCTATATATAAAGAATATTTAGAAATTATGAAATTATTCTTGATAGATAAAGAATTAAAATATAATGATAAGGAATATCAAAGTGTTATTGATGAATTATCATCTCTTACCCCTAATTATAAAAAAACATTAAAAAATGATATTGATACAATATTGAATTATATAATAAACGAAAAAAATTATATATCTGAATTTCAATCCCTTAAAGCTATAGATATTGATAACACTGTTAATTTTTTACCAAAATGTGGAGTAATAATGCAAGGTCAATTAACAAATGGATTTTGCAAATGTTCTTTTTTAAACAAATTAGGATTAAATGATATTAATATATTGCTATTAATTGATGAATTTGAAAGTTTTTCTGCTTCACAACAGAAGATTCTTAATACAGCTATGCGTTTCTCAAAAGAAGAAGGTGTAAGATTTCGTATTGGAATGAGACCTTATGGATTTAAAACTCATGACACATTAACTCCTGAAGATTTTGTCAAAGAAGGCAGAGATTATAAAAGAGTTGAAATTGGTAACCCGTTAATTTCAAAAGGAAATGATACTCTTTATTCTGATTTAATTAAAAAAATTTCAGCAAAGCGTCTTGCAACAATACCATTATTTTCAAAAAAATGTATTGTTGATTTCTTAGGAAAAAATGAAGACTTAGAAACCGAAGCTAAAGAAATTGTTAAGGATAGTATAACACATTTTAATATATATTTAAATGAAATAAATAAAATCAGAGAACAATTTGAACCTCAAAAGCAGAAACTAAATATAAAAACATTACTTCAATTAAAAAACGATAATCCTTTGTATGAAATGGAAAATTTACTCCTTTTGCTAAGAGGTTGGGAAATTGAAGATGTAATTAAAGCATTTAAAGATTACAAAAACAACATTAAAAACGAAAAATCTAAAAAATATGCTAATGATTATAATACAAAATATAAACTCTCTTTTGTATTTATTCTTTGTGCAATATATAAAAAAGAAAAAAAAGGTTATTACAGTTTTACTGATTATTGTAGTCTCTCTTCTGGAATTATAGGACATTTCCTTGAATTGTGTCGTCGCGCATTTGATATAGCTCAATTTAGAGAACGTGATGCTCTATTATCTGGTAAAATATCATCAAAATGCCAAACAGATGCTGCTTATGAATTTGCTTACACTGAACGTGAACAAATTAAAAGGATTTCGAAATACGGAAGAAAATTACATACTTTTATAGATAATATTGGCAATGCATTTTCTGTTATCCACAAAGATTACTACATAAGATATCCAGAAACAAATCAATTCCCAGTTAAAGAAATTAATGAGGAATATGAAGAAATGCTAGAAAAAGCATGTATGTGGTCTCTCGTTATTAAAAAACAAAATACACAGGTAACAAAAGAAAACAATATAAAAAGAAATATTTATGTATTGAATAGAGTACTTGCTCCTGTATATAAAATATCTTATCGTACTCGTGGAGGATTAAATCCTATTGCGATTACCAATGAATATTTTGAAGATAATTTTAATCCTAATAAAATATTACCTTCTACGAGCTTAAGACATAAGTATAAAGAAAATAATCAATTATTATTCCCAGAACTTCAAGAAAATATAACTAAAATATTAAGTGAATCTGAAGAAATAAATAATAAGGTATAATAATATGAATTATGAAATATTTAAAATGAACAATATTATTAGTACCATAACACCTACTACTATTGATGGATTTCTACTTTTCTATACATCTGAAGATAGATCATTCAATATTTTAAATCATTTATCATTAATCAATATATTACCATCTAATATCATTATTATATCACCTAATAATATTTCAAATGAAGAAATAAAAAGTCTAGAACTAAAATTTAATATTCATATAAATATTTTAATAATTTCCTATGATTATTTTGACAAACTTATTCCATATCTTAAAGAAATAAACGGTTATTTAAATAGAAAAAATACAATAGGGTTAGATATTACATGTATGCCAATACCACTATTTACTCAGATTTTGAATTTTATATATAAACATCATAAAAATATAAAAATTATATCATATTATTCAGAACCAAATCATTACAGTTTAGATAAATTATTCGACTATACTGCGTATGATGGAGAAATTGATATAAAAGTAATTCCCGGTTTTGAAGGTAAGACATCAAAATTAAATGAAGATAAACGTGTATTATTTTATATCTTAGGTTTTGAGATGAAATATCTAAATAAAATAATTCCTCAAGAAATTAATCCTGATGTTATTGTTCCAATTAATGGATTTCCATCATTTTTTCCTAAATATAAAGATATAGCTCTAATTAATAATGATGCAAATTATTATGAACAAGATATTGAAATTATTTTCGCAGAAGCTAATAATCCCTTCAATACGTATAATCAATTAATACAATTAAAAAATAAATTCAGTACATATTTTATTGATATTATTCCAGCAGGAACAAAACCTATGGCTCTTGGAGCATGTTTATTTGCAATAAAGAGTAAAAATAATGATGTAAGAATATTATTCCCGTTTCCATCTAAGTATAAAATTAAGCAAAGTCATGGTAGTGGAAAAGCATGGGAATATCAAATATAATACAAAATAAAAATAATTAGGTGTTTAAAAAGAATATATACTCAGTATCTCTCAATCTCAATAAAATTACATTAAATACCTATACCTCCGGCTGTCGGAACACCTTACATTTTGAACATCAAATTATTATACAAGGAGTTTTTATGCACAGAAAAAGTATGGCAAGAGGCACAGAAGATGTTCTCAGAGAGGAAGCGGTTCATCTCCGAATTCATCAACTTCAAATGGGATTGCTGCAGTTCACGGATTCAACTACGGCATACAGGATGTTGACGAAATACGGAGCCGATATTCGTTACATCGCGCCGTGGAAGAAATGGGTTGTTTGGAACGGTACGCATTGGGTGGCGGACAGCGGAGCGCTGATTTATACAAAAGCGCTTGATGTAGTTCGCAGTATTTATACCGAGATTAAAAAAACCGCCGATTACAGGGAACGATTTGAAATTGAGAAATACGCTATTCAAGGTGAATCAATCCGCCGGAGAAAAGCATTTGTCGAAGGTGCAAGTTTTATCCCTGAACTTAACGCTACTGTCGATGATCTTGATACTAGCCCGTGGCTTTTGAATGTTGAAAACGGAACGATTGATCTAAGGACTGGTGATCTGTTGCCACATAAACAGGAAGATAGAATCACAAAAATTGCAAAAGTTAAATATGACAAAGATGCCGATTGTCCTAAGTGGAAACAGTTTATTCGGGAGATAATGGACTACAAGAGCGATTTGATTACATTTTTACAAACAGCCGCAGGTTGGTCAATCAGCGGAGACATCAGCGAGCAGTCTATGTTTATTCTTTACGGTACAGGGGCAAATGGCAAAAGCACTTTTTTGAATGTTATTATGAACCTTCTGGGAGATTATGCTTCTTCAACTTATACCGAGACTTTTATGAAACGAAGTAATGACACAGCGACTAACGACATCGCAAGGCTGAGGGGGACACGGTTTGTTACAACCGCAGAAACTGAACAAGGTAAACGGCTGTCTGAACATTTAATTAAACAGGCTACAGGTAATGACCAACTTACCGCGCGATTTCTGTACGGCGAGTATTTTAACTTTTTACCTACTTTTAAAATATTTATGGCGAGCAACCATAAGCCTATTATAAAGGGAACTGATCACGGTATCTGGCGGCGGATTAAATTAATCCCTTTTACAACAAAGATAACCGATGACAAAATGGATAGAAACCTTGAAGATAAACTGTTAGAGGAGAAATCCGGTATTCTTAATTGGTTGATTGAAGGTATGCTTCGCTGGCGAAAAGATGGACTTAACACACCGCCGATTATTCTGAACGCTACTGACGAATACCGTGGTGAGATGGATGTTATCGGAAACTTTATCAAGGAACAGTGTGTTCAGAAACCGGGGATTATGGTTCGGGCGAGGGAGCTTTTTCAGGCGTATCAGGACTGGTGCGATGAAAACAATGAGCTTGCTACCAGCGAGAGGATGTTCGGGATGCGGATGAAGGAGCTTGGCATGGCGCAGAAGCGGACTGCTGAGGCTCGGTTTTGGGTTGATATTGGATTACAGGTGTAAAGTTTCTCCCTTGCCCTCTTCAAAGTTTTGTAAACAAAGCATGAGTTGTGTTTTATCTGACTGTCGTTATTGATATAGTTTGCTATTGAGATAGCGGCAGTTGTATTTATTGATACAAATATCTTCATAGAAAAATCGTTATTACATTAATTTTTACAGAAAGTTACAAAAAGTGACAAATTTTGAGGGACGCACGCACTCCCCAGATGAAAAAATTTCTTCGCTTATGAAGTGTAGTATCAAAAGTTATGCGTCATTTTATCGAGTATAAGCTACATTGAAAATCGTGATACTAAAAAATACCAAGTGATATTTTTAAATCTTTTATAATATAAATTCTCTTTTTATTTTGCTTATGCTTTCTAAAAAAGTAAATATAAAAATAAATAAGATATATATAGGAGTATCCCGAATTCTGGTATCACTACATACATACTACATTTTTGTGCCCCGCCAAAGACTGAAAGATGTTATCACTTTCAAGGATTTTTTGTTAAGCGATTTCACTATTGTTTTTTCAAGGTTTTGGCGGGGCAAGAGCCGATTGATGCTATCACTTGGTAGGCAGTCCACTATGGCAGCAAGAGGAGTATTACTCTTTTACTCTCAAGACCTCCGCTAGTCTGCCGAACCGTAACGAAGTGAAGGTGAGGCTGTCTAGCGGTGAGAGCCGATAAAAGCTATTATCTATCTTGTGCCGAAAAAATTGTGTGAGCGAGCGTAGACGAGCGAGTACTATTTTTTCGGCGTATGTGTTGTTTGCCTTTTGGTTTCCTCTGCCATAGCGGAAGTAGCCGATTATTTGCTTCATGAGATATCACGCTTCAAAACTCTTAACAGTGTATCAGTTGCGAAGAGAAGAGCCGCAAATATTATCATTTATAATTTACGCCGCTAGGCTGAAGTTTTGCGGAGCGAAACGAAGTGTAGCGCAGCAATACTGAAGCCTAGCGATAGAGCCGATTAACTGTTCACTGCGAAGGGATATGCTTCATTGGCGAGGCTGCTTTCATTATGGGGATAAACGTATCATTACGGAATTTAGGAGATGGCTTTCACTACGTTAGCCGTGGGAATTTTTGAAGATAGCCGGAACGGATGGTTTTCGAGAGCCGATTTAATTAACACTCAAAAGACCGTCCCTATTGCACATATCCGCAAGGTTTGCGACGTCTGACCACTAAAATTGTGATTGGAATATTTTTTATATTTTGCTTGTTTGCAATTTTAGTGGTCAGATGTAGGTGAGGCGAAGCCGAACCGCAAACCGCCGGATATGTGCAGTAGGGGGAGAGCCGATAATAGCCTACATGACCGATGAATTGAAAACCCTCCGTTCCGTTTTGGATTTATGTTCCCACGGGCTTTGGATTGCGGATAAACTTAACAGTTTGCAAGGGGTGGGGTTGCAGGGGTTTTTGTGCCGCTTTTGTTTTTACGTTTTTGGTAGTTTGCAGAAAAATGTTGGCGTGCAGGATTAGCCAACATTTTTCTGTTCCTACCGGCAGGACGCCGGTTGGAAATTGTTATAAACGCTTTTGAAAATACTACGGCACAAAAAGGGTTGCTTTGATGATTTGAAAAAATTGCGTAGCGAAGCGGAGCAATTTTGTCCGCTTGTCTTTTTCTTCGGGCAAAGCCTGAACTGTCTAAAACTGAAAAATCGGTATAAAAATATAAGAACGTTATGCGACATATTACAGACAGCGAAAAACGGCTTAAAATGGACTTTGGAGGAGTTTATAGTGGAAATGTACGGCATCAAAGGTTAGGGACGCACTACGGGCTGATATAAGCTACATTCGGGGGTATTTTTTATAGCTTCATTGATGTTAAAATTTACCATTTTTAATTCATGCTTTTTGAGCATAGTAAAAAATGTTATCAATTATGACATCAATTTTTGATAATAATTGAGATATTTAGGTAGTTATTGGTAACAAACTTATTGACGTAATTCCTTATCTGGTATAGAATTAGAGTAATACAGCATACTACAGAGTAAGTAAAAATAAGTGTTCCGAAACTAACCGAGTTTTGGAAAAGGCTCCATTATTTAATTGACAAGAATGAAATGATTGATTAAAGTATAAAAAATAACGGGGTGCTGGATAAATCCGGCTGAGATTGGGCGGCAAGAAAACGCCCGAAACCCTTGTCTTTCATGTAGTCGAAGATTATATGATCAGACGAACCTGATCCGGATAATACCGGCGGAGGGAAATGTTTTAAAGAGACAAACACCTTGTTCCTGTCTCCCGGAAAAACGCCTTCGCAGGGATATCATGCGGGGGTATTTTTTTTAAGGAGACATATATGAGACCAGAAGCAAGTATTGCAATTCAAACATTGCCGCAATTTGTGTCAGGAGACGATGTTTTAAGAATTGTCGATAAAGTGATCGATTACATTAAAAGCACAGGATTAAAAACGGTTGTAGGTCCGTTTGAAACTGTAATCGAAGGCGAGTTTGATAAATTAATGGACATCGCAAAAGAATGTCAGATGATTTGCATACGCGAAGGAGCCGCTTCCCTTTTAACATACATAAAGATTGCATATAACCCTAACGGCGGGACATGGTCTATCGATGAAAAAACCGCAAAACATATTTAACAGACTTAACTGGCTGCCTTTAATTCCCATTATTTTAATTCTTCTTGCATGGCAAATCTTAAGCGTCAGCGGAATTGTCCCGCCTTACATGCTTCCAGGTCCTTTGCAGGTTATAAAAGTATTCATTGACGATTTCTCCCTTCTTATGACTCATCTTCTTTATACTTTGATGGAAGCGGCGGCAGGGCTTGCGTTAGCTGTAACTGCCGCTTTTATTCTTGCGGTAGTAATGGATGCAAACCGCTTTATTAAACAATCCATAACGCCGATTCTTTTACTTACCCAGACAATGCCTGTAATCGCGGTAGCGCCTCTTTTAATTTTATGGATGGGTTACGGGCTCGCGCCTAAAATAACGCTTGTTTTCCTGACATGTTTTTTCCCGGTAACAATCGGTTTATTGGGAGCGTTCGCGTCCGCCGATGGTGACGCTCTTAAGCTCCTTCAATCCATGGGAGCGAAAAAATGGCAGCTTTACCGCTATATAAAAATTCCCCAGGCGTTAGGCGCTTTTTTTTCAGGATTAAAGATAGCCGCTTCCTATTCGATAATCGGAGCGGTAATCGCCGAATGGCTCGGCGGAGACGCAGGTCTGGGAGTTTATATGATCCGCGTAAGGCGCTCCTATTCGTTTGATAAAATGTTCGCGGTAATTCTGCTTGTATCAGCGTTAAGCCTGCTGTTAATAAAGCTGGTAGCACTTTTAGAGAAAAAATCTATGCCATGGAGAAAAAAATGAAAAAATTAGAAGTAATTCTGTTATTCGCCGTTTTATTGTGCGTAACAGGCTGTAACAGGAACGGCGGTACTGTCCGCGTTCTGCTTGACTGGACTCCGAATACAAACCATACGGGGCTTTTTGTCGCTCTTGACAAAGGCTGGTTCGCGGACGCCGGCCTTGATGTAACAATAACGCAGCCGCCCGAGGATGAAGCGCTTGTTCTTGTCGCCTCTGGAAAGGCTGAGTTCGGAGTAACGTTTCAGGAATCGATGGGTCCTGCGATCGCAAGGGAGAGGGACGCTCTTCCTGTGACGGCGGTTGCCGCGATAATCAGCCATAATACTTCTGGAATTATGTCGCTGAAAGGAAGCGGCATCCTGCGCCCGTCAGACCTTGCAGGAAAAAGATTCGCTTCATGGGAGACTCCTGTTGTTACCGCCGTTATGCGCTACATCGTGGAAAAAGACGGAGGCAGTTTCAACGCAGTTAACATGGTTCCCAATAACGCGACAGACGCGATTTCCGCTTTGCAGACAGACGTAGACGCAATCTGGATATATTACGCGTGGGACGGAATCGCGGCTGCCGTCAGCGGAGTGGAAATTAATTATATTGATTTAGGCGCTTATGACAGCGCGCTTGATTTCTACACTCCGGTGCTTGCCGCGAACACAAAATGGGTTAAAGAAAACTCCGAAACAGCGAAAAAGTTTCTTGCCGCCGCAAGCAAAGGATACAATTTCGCATCAGAAAACCCGCAGGAAGCCGCAGAAATTCTTTTACGTTACGCGCCTGAACTTGACAGAAACCTTGTTATGCAAAGCCAGGAGTACCTGCGCACGCGGTATCAGGGAGACGCAGGACGCTGGGGAGAAATTGATCCTCAAAGGTGGGGCGGCTTTTATTCATGGATGTACGGTCAGGGGCTTTTGGAAGTAAACATCGGTTCAGGCGGCTTTACCAATGAATATCTTCCATGAACAAAATAATATTTCATTGCGAGAATATCACCAAAAATTATAATAAAGAGGCTGTAGTTCAGAACATTAACCTGGAAGTACCTGAATGCGGATTTATTTCTCTTGCAGGGCCTTCCGGCGCCGGCAAGACTACTCTTTTTAATGTCCTTTCCGGCGTTGAAAAACCCGACACAGGCAGAGTTATTTTCAGCGGAAAGGACATTACAGGCGTTAGCGGAAAAGTAAGTTACATGCTGCAAAAAGATCTGCTCCTTGAATACAGAACAGTGCTTGATAATGTTATACTCGCGCTTTTAATCCGCGGGGAAAAAATAAAATCCGCCCGCGAATACGCGCAGACTTTTTTTCCGATGTTCGGGCTTTCAGGGTATGAAAAAAAATACCCGAATGAATTATCAGGAGGAATGAGGCAGCGCGCGGCGCTGCTGCGCACATGCCTTGCGACAGGCAGAAATTCTGAGCAGCCGCAAAACCCCGTTATTCTGCTGGACGAACCTTTTTCCTCGTTAGACGCAATTACGGGAAGCAGGATGCAGTTATGGTACGCCGGCATCGCGCAGCAAATGAAAATCTCAACTTTATTTATAACTCATGATGTTGAAGAAGCGCTTTTATTATCTGACACGGTTTATATAATGAACGGTAAACCCGGAAAAATCACACATAAAATTGATGTTAAACCGCCTCGTCCAAGGGACGGTTCCTTTCCGGTTTCATTGGAATTTACCCGGCAGAAGAAAGAAATTCTTGACGCGATTGGGATGTAAGTTTCTTTCGTATAAAATTTTTATATACAAAAATAATATGCTGTATTATCATGGGAAATACAGGTATAAACCATGAAATTAAATAATGAATCGCTGAAAAACACCGCGTTCTGGGAAAAAGCCGGCATAACCCTGCCGCAATTTGACCGTAAAAAAATGATCGCCGCTACAAAGGCAGGCGTAAAGTGGGTGCACTTCGGCGCGGGTAATATTTTCCGCGCTTTTCCGGCGGCTCTTATGCAGCGCATTCTTGATGAGGGACTTGAAACTACAGGCATTGTAGTCGCCGAAGGCTATGACGGAGAAATTAAGGACAAAGCTTTTACAATGTTCGATAATCTTTCTGTATGCGTAACGTTAAAATCCGACGGCACAACGGATAAAAAGATAATTGGCTCTGTCGCGCATTCTTTGCGGATGGACACAGAGCTTTTATACCTTAAGGAAGTTTTTTCTTACCCGTCTTTGCAAATGGCAAGTTTTACAATCACTGAAAAAGGCTACAGTCTTAAAGGCAGAGACGGAATGTTTTTTCCTGAAATCGCTGATGATTTAAAAACAGGGCCGGTGCTGAATTCGCTTAAAAGCTATCTTGGACGCATCGCTTCCCTTTTGCACGAACGCTATATCCGCGAGGCGCTGCCGGTTACAATGGTCAGCATGGATAATTGTTCACATAACGGAGATATTCTTTTCGCGGCAATGGAAACAATCGCGAAAGAATGGGTCGAAAACAGAAAAGCGGATTCTGGGTTTTTAGATTATATACGCGATAAAAGAAGGGTTTCCTTTCCATGGTCGATGATTGACAAAATCACTCCGCGCCCTGATGACAGCGTCCGCGAAATGCTTACAGCCTGCGGTCTTGAAGACATGCAGGGAATTGTCACTAAAAAGAACACCTACATCGCTCCTTTTGTAAACGCTGAAGAAACCCAGTACCTAATAATTGAAGATTCATTCACCAACGGAAAACCTGCGCTGGAGAAAGCAGGAGTGCTTTTTACAGACAGGGAAACCGTTGACAGGGTGGAAAAAATGAAGGTCTGCACATGCCTCAATCCGCTTCACACTGCTCTTGCTGTTTTTGGCTGCCTTCTGGGTTACACAAGAATCAGCGAAGAAATGAAGGACGATGACTTAGTAAATTTGATCAAAGGCGTGGGTTATACAGAAGGGCTTCCTGTTGTCACTGATCCCGGCATTATAAAGCCAAAAGATTTTATCGATCAGGTTATAAATGTACGCCTTCCAAATCCATTTATGCCCGACGCTCCCCAGCGTATCGCAATGGATACATCTTTAAAAAATCCCATTCGTTTCGGCGAGACATTAAAGGCTTATACAGCAAAAGGAAAAAACTGCACAGACTTAAAATATATTCCTCTTGTCTTCGCAGGCTGGCTTCGCTATCTTTTGGGCATAGACGATCAGGGTAAACCATTTGATGTCAGCCCTGACCCTCAGCTTGAAAACCTTCGTGCTGCCCTTGGCGGTATCTCTCTTGGACAATCCGGCCCGTTCCGAAGTAAACTGGAACCCATACTGTCAAATTCCCTCTTTTTTGGGGTAAATCTTTACGAAGCAGGGCTCGGTGAAAAAGTTGAAGCGTTTTTTACGAAGATGCTGGCAGGACCGGGAGCGGTAAGAAGCGTTCTAAGAGAGAAATGAGAAATGCATACATTTTTCTTGATTTTCCGGTAATCATCAATTAAAATTTATCTTTGGAGGCTACATAATGAAAAAACTTATTATTGTGTTATTTTTAATAGCGTTAGTTATACCGGTTTTTGCCCAGAATAACACCGACGAAGTTATGTACTATATCAATTTACCTGTTGAGCGGATATTTCCATCCAGTCAGGGTTATATCGTTCAATACCGCAGCAGCTCAATAGTTAACACTATAGGAATTCCCAATGAATGGTTCACCGAAGCTGCCGGCAGAGCTGAAATGGTTTATTTACCAACAGGATCAGACTGGCCCACAATGTCGGTATTTTATAGAAACGGCGAGTTCAGCCATATAAGGCTTTATGTACACAGAGCAAAATCTCATTGGACATGGGGCAGTGTCCCGCAAGGTACGGATTTAAGCAGGTTCTTTGGGGATGGGGTATCTTTTAACATAAAATTTTAATGGACTCCAGTGATAAATCCCGCTTAAAAAACGAAAGTTCCGCTCTTGACGCGTCTGATGTCGGTTCCGAAAATCCGGAACTGATCAGGCGCCGGTTCCCGCCTGTGCCGGGTGAGCTTGTAAATTTTATAAAAAACAACCAAAGGTTCATAATTGCCGGTCATAAGGAACCTGACGGAGACTGCGTTGGAAGCCAGCTTGCCCTGCGCAGCGCGCTTGTCAGAATGGGTAAAGAAGCTATTGTATGCTCAGCGGGCCCGTTCAACAGGACAGAATTAAAAAAATATGAAAATGAATTCAACTCAGATTCTTTAAATGATCTTGTCCGGGAATATAAATGGACAGAGGGAATATGTGCAATTGTTGTTGACTGCTCAAATATCGAAAGAACCGGCGATATAAAAGATGATTTATTAAAATATCCGCTTGCAGTTATTGATCATCACGCGTCAAAGCAGCATCCTGAGTCAACTCAAACAGCTCCGGTATATATTGATTCAGAAGCTCCAGCCTGCACCATTTTGATTCATAAACTGATAATGGCGCTAGGATTAAAAATGACAAAGGAAGAAGCAACGCTGCTTCTTTTCGGCCTTTGCACAGACACTGGATTTTTCCGCCATCTTACGGAGAGGAGTTCGGATGTTTTTGAAGCCGCGGCAAAAATGATCCGCTACGGAGCAAGCCCAAAAAAAGTTTTCAGGATTACAAACGGAGGAAAAAGCCTTGAATCCAGAATTTTAATGGGACGTATTCTCTCAAGAGCGGAACTGTTTTTTGACGGAAGACTGCTGATTAGCTATGAAACTCTTGAAGAAAACAAATCCTTTGGTTTAAAGAACAGGGATTCAGATCATCTAAATTTAATGCTGATGTCAATAGAAGGCGTGGAAGCGACTGTAACTATCCGCCAGGAGTGTGCCGACAATTGTACTGTGAGTTTAAGATCGATCGATAAAGTTAATGTGTCGCAGATTGCCGCTTCATTCGGAGGAGGCGGGCACAAAAACGCCGCCGGTCTCACTATGAAAGGCGATATTTCATTTGTAAAACAAAACATGCTAGATTCATTTAAAAATATATTCAATAGTTAAATAAAATTATTTCCAAATGACAATCCTCACATATTAATAATCAATTCCGCGTAAAAAAGCGTCTGTTTCTTTTCAATACCGATATCAGATAACAGAGGTAATAATGCAGAAAACATTAAACGAATTATATTCCGCGTATATAAACGGGGAAACAGAACGCGGCGATTTTGAAGGATTGATTTATCATTATCTTGTTCACAATCAGGAGAAAACCTGCATATGTCACTGGAAACATGATGAATACGAAGATTTTATTTCGTGGTTTTACCCGCGGATGAAAACCGCGATTGATTCATATGAGGAAAAGGGATCTTCATTTGAAGCGTATATGGCCAGGTATTTGCTTATTTCATCAAAGGAGTACCATGTGCGCACAACAACAAACAATGTAATTGAATATTCAGCGTGGAGCGCCCGTGTCCCGGAAATGTACGCACGCGAGGATTCGCCTGTATATATTCATAAAGAAGCGAAAGAGGCTATAAAAAAACTTGTCATTGATAAAAAAGGAAGAAAAAACACAAGACGCATATTGGCCCTTATCTTAAAATGCTATTACTATGTTTCAGAAGATTTCGCGGAAAAAGTCGCCCCGATGATCGGCATAGAGAGCAAGGAGCTGCTAGATATGATTTACAAAATGCGCGAAATCAGGCAAAAGAAAGATGATAAAGTTTATTATATGAATGAAAAAATTTACCGTCAGTTTTACAGATGCATTATTTATGATAAAAGACTTTCGTTTTTAAAGGAGAATACCGCGACTTATAATAAGATGAAACTTAGGACTCAAAAGGCAAGGCTGCGGCTTGAAAAAATGAGAAAGCGAAGAGAGAAAATGAGAACTGAAGCGTCCAACAGCGAGATAGCGGAAATATTAAATATCACAAAAGGCACAGTCGACGCGAGTCTTTCCAGACTGAAAACAAAATGGAAAGACATGGCAGAGAAAGCTGATCAAAACTAAAGTTGAATTAATTTCAGAAATTAAAAGCGAATACCGCTTTTTCGTGATAATCTTTTTCTATAGAGGCGGTACAGGAAGGGAATCCCTTATGGTTCGGAGTGTCGGGGTAATGCTGCGTCTCAAGGCAAAAGCCTGAGTATTTCGCATAACGCGAACCGTATTTTCCCGCGGTGTCAAGATGTTTCCCTGTATAAAACTGAACGCCTGGCTGTGTCGTAAAAACTTTCATGGAGCGGCCGCTGACAGTCTCGTAAACTTCAGCGCACGGACGCAGCTCGCCTTCTTCTCCGTCTACAGCAAAACAATGATCATAATCTTTAAAAGACTTTGACGAAGATGGATTCCCGCATATCTTCCTTCGCGTCCTGAAATCAAAATCCGTATTCATTACGGAAAGAACGCGGCCTGTCGGAACAGCGTATTTATCAACTTCAATATATGACGAAGAATAAAGGAGAACTTCATGCGAGAGAATACTGCCTTTCTCTTCTCCTGCAAGATTAAAATACGCGTGATTTGTTAAATTTACAGGGCACGGTTTATTTACAGACGCCTGATAATCGCAGATTATTTCATTTGATTTTGTAAGACCGTAACTTACGACAGCGTTTAAATCGCCGGGAAAACCGCAGTCGCCGTCCGGGCTGTAAAGCTCAAAGCGCACATATACGCCTTCGTCTTCTTCGTATGCTTCCGATTTCCAGCGCCGTTTCGCGAAACCTCTGCTTCCCGAGTGGAGCGAATTTTCTCCGTCATTTTTTTCCAGCTGATATGTTTTTCCGTTTAATGAAAAAGCCGCGTTTTTTATACGATTGGCAAAACGTCCGACTGTTACGCCAAGATACGGGCCGTTACTCAAATAACCGTCAATGCCGGAAAATCCCAGAAGTATATCGCTTTTGCCAAGCGCTGAAGGTACAATTAAACTCGTCCATGAAGCGCCGATATCTGTTATAGAAAGCGCTAAATCGCCCGCGCTGAGCGTCCACAATTTTGATTTTTTTCCGTTGGAAAGAATTCCAAAAGTTTTTTTATCAATTTTCATGAGGTAATTATATACTTGTAAGGCTGTTTCGTACAAGTTAAAATAAAAACAGCCGTATATTTTATGGAGGAGCTTCATGAAAAAATTATATTTTATGATTATCTTTTTAATTTTTTCTATTGTGTGCTTCGCTCAAAGCGAACCCGCGGCAGGATTCTGGCTGAGCGTTGACGATAATACAAACCGCGTAACAGCAGGCTGGCAGATTTATATTGAGAATAACATACTCTACGGAAAAATATTATCAATGGCGGATTTTCCGGCAGGAGTCATCGCCGAAAGGTGCAAAGAAAGTTATAATGGTTTCCCGGTTTCCGGAAAAGTAAATACAATGCCGGTTATCGGCACTCCATGGATTTACGGCCTTACAAAACAGCGAAACGGCGAATGGAGAGGAGGAAAAATAATTAACCCCGAAGACGGCAGAGACTACAACTGCAGAATTATTTTCCATGCCGCAGGAAGCAGGTCAGGCGGCAGAACTTACCAGACAGACACGCTTGAAATGCGCGGCGAAATAGGGCTTGGCATAGGGCGAAGTCAATATTGGCAAAGATCCGATCAGCAAACCGCAAGCGGCCTTTGGCGGAACTAACAGAGATTCAAAAAAAATTAAAACCGTATCCTCACTCTTGCATTACAATTAAAATGACTTCCCGCGCCGGCACCCGGCCGTATCGGACCTAGTTCGCCTTTATTGCCGTCATTGCTAAATAAATCGCGATCCATCGGAGCCTGAGCGGAAATCGTCAATGTCACTCCCTGAAACATTTCATGGTTTACGGTTACAGCCGGCATAAATGAAACATCATCAAAGCAGGAAATAAGGCCAAGGCTCATATTTGTAAATTCATTAAAACTATATGTAAAGCCTGTATATAAATAATGGTTATTGAAAAAACTCCCGCCTCCGTAGACAGAAGTTGATGATTTTTCACCATTGAATAAATATTCCGCAAGAACGATTAAGTTTCCGTCAAGGAATGAATAATCAAATCCCGCGCTGAAAGACAGACCGTCAAGCTCTGTTTTCGCTTCGTGGTTATATGTATAAAGAACATCCATAACAAAGCCGATTATAATATCCGCTTTTACAGAAAGCCCCGCGCGGTGAATTCCGTACTTTGAGCTGTTAGCTGAAAACGGTATTTCAAAAGAATAAAGAGCCTGAACGCTGGCCTTGTCCCAATGACGATCCATTGATATGCCGAACCCGGAGCCTTTGCCTTCCGTTTCAAACGCGTCGCGCGGAGCAGAAAAAAAACCAAGCAGTTTTAACTCATTTATCGGGTACCATGTAACCGACGCTCCAAGCACAGCGCGGGGACGGGCGTCCGGTTTTACCGGGTTTCTGGGATTAAGAAAATCGGACGGCCCCCAAACTTGCCCGTAACCGAAGGGAAGACGCATAAGCCCGCCGTTAAAATCAAGGTGTTCTGTGCGCAGACGGAAATACAGGCGTTCAAGCTCAATCGCGGCGGCAAAGTTTTCACTGTTAATATTATAACCCATACCTGCTAAACTCACGGCAGGAATTCCCGCGGCCGCTAATAAATTAACCGCTCCGTAAATTGTCGCACCTTCGCGAAGCCTTGATTGAAAACGAAGGTTAGCGTATTCTTCAAACCCAAAAGAAAAATAAGGCGAATCGCCCGCTCCGGCAATCATTGAAACAGCAGAGTCCAGAACACCGGAGAAAGTCGTTTGCGCGCTGACGCCGCTAATAAGGATTAAAATAAATAATACTAACGTTATTCGCTTTTTCATAACCTGCACCCTCTGATCCCCATTCCCTATCTTTCCAGATTGCGCTGGCTAAAGACAGAATCCGCGATCGGCCTGTCCAGAATAACATTTCGCATAACAAATGTTGTCTTTGAATCCCTGCGGATAAGATCGCGCATTATCCCTTCTACGGGAAAACGGCGGCCGCCAATTACTTCCACTCTTATAAGTTCGTATTCCTTAAGTTTAATCCCTGAAAGAGCGAACAGCTCATAACGCAAAAGATCCCTGTTTTCCTTGTCTATCCACAGTTTGCGCGTAGCGTAACTTTCATTTCTGTTTCTCGCGGTAAGCAAAAGAACCCAAGCGTCACGTCCGTTAATAATTTGAGAGCCTTCAAGCGCGGGAGTATAGCGCGAAGACAGAGGTTCGTTATCAAGAGTATCTTCGTATGACATATCCGATCCCATCATTGACTCGCGCAGCATGTGCCCTGATATCAGCATTACTTCTTCTGTGTCAGGCGAATAGACAAAGAGCCGTCCGTCTCTTTTTAAATACTTTGTTCCTCTGTCTTCAGGATTTGTAAATTCGATAAAACTGTGGGTATTTCCCCTTGCCCACGCCTTCATTGTTTTAACAAACCTCCGGCCTCCGTGTTCAATGATGATATCGCCTTCGTATTCAATAGTTGAGTAAATTTCATTGTTATCAACGTGGCGCAAAAGCTCTGCCGCGCTTGGTGTCTGCGAAAAAACCGGAACCGCGAAAATTACAAATAACACAACCAGATAAAATTTCTTAAACATAAAAACCTCCTATCTTCTTAAAGCCTCTACGGGCTCTACAAACGCGCTTTTTAAGGACGGAATCAGCGTAAAAATTGACGCTACCACAACACCCATAAGCCATGCCTGTAAAAGTATCACAGGACTGAACTGGAAGAAAATAGCGTTGCTCATAGGCATCTCGCTGAATGTGCTGCCGAATTGTTCCATAAAGCGAATCGGATAATTTGATAAAATCCATGTAATGACTCCTCCGATTGTTACTCCCGCGAGCGCTCCGAACGCTGCGAGAAAAATTGATTCAAAGAAAAAAACTCTTACAATTTCCGCGCGCGTCATGCCAAGACATCCCATCATGCCGATCTCCTTGATACGTTCGTAAATTATCATCACGACAGTATTTATGATTAGGAAACTCGCGACAATAATAAAAACCAAAAATACAATCATGTAAATTGAACTTGCAGACTGCAGTACAGCGACCCAGTAATTTTCTTTCCACTGAGTAATAACATTTCCGTCTCCCAGAATATTCTGCATTTGAGCGGCAATAATACCGCTTTGGTTTTCATCATCGGCGTAAACAACAAGGGACTGCGTTCCTTCATCAAGCACGAGTAAATTCTGTAAGCGTTCGATATCCATTAAAATGTAATTTTCATCAAGTTTTATATAGTCAAAATTAAAGACTCCTGTAATTACAGGACGCAGGAATTTTTCGGAATACTGAGCTGAAATTGTTTTGAATAAAAGCCTGTCACCGACTGTCAAACCTGACTTTTGCGCGAACACCCTTCCTATCGCTATTTCATTCGCTCCTTTTTCAGGCCAGCGGCCTTCGATCAAACCGTCATTGCGGTATGTCAGGTTGAAGTTGTTAGCTGCCATTTCATTCTGAATATCAAGCCCCCATAAAACGGCATGCTTTAACGTACTGTCCTGCAATGTCGCCATTGCCGCGATCCGGGGAAGCACGGCGCGCACCCCCTGGATTTTATAAATATCCGCGGCAAGATCTTTCCAGCTTTTTCCGTTCGAAACCGGAAATTGCACAGGCATGTACTCACTTTCTGCTTCATATTGCTTTGATACAACTGTTATATGCCCCACTTCGTAAACCTGCACGGTCTCATTTATGCTTTTAATCATGCCTTCTATCATCGAAGAATAAATAACAATGAAAAGAACGGCTATACCGACAGCGGTAAAACAAAAAAGCGTGCGCCTCATGTTACGCCAAATGTTCCGGTAGGCGATTTTAACAAGAGCGGCGGTTCCGCCTTTTTTATAATTTTTATTTTTAATCATAATTTCTGCCCTCACTCAAACCGCAGACTGTTTGTTATCGGCATTTTCAGGGCTCTGCGAGTCGGTAAAATGGCGACTAACGACGCGAGCAATGTCGCAGCAGCGCCTGAACCTATAATTACAGGAATATTCCATGTGCTTCGGAAAACCGCCATTGTGCGGAAACCGATTCCGTCGCTCATTAAACTGCCTATGCCTGAAAAATCAATTCCGTATTTCACCATCGGATAATTGACGGCGCAGCCGGCTATTATTCCAAACACAGATCCAATGAATCCAAGAAAACCAGCTTCAAGCATAAAAGTTATGATCATTTGTTTATCTGTCATTCCCATCGCTCTCATCATGCCGATTTCCTTTGTGCGCTCCAGTATCGCAAGGAGAATTGTGTTTGAGATTCCAAGAAATGAAAGCAGGAGTAAAAGGAACGCCAAAATTTGAGGCATCCCGATTTGAATCGCTTCATAATCAAGGTAATCCGCCATATAATCCTGCCATACATAAACGCCAAGTTCTTCAGGCATGGAATGCCCCATTGACGACAAACCTTTCTTAAGCGCGGCGGTGATCGCGGCGGAACTTTCGCTTGCGCCAGGCAGCCTGTCATCCGGAACGCCTTTTTCCCTTATGATAAGCTCAGTAACAACTCCATCAAGCATCATTCCGGCTTCATCCTGCAGCGCGTCAAGAGGAATGAAAGCTGTGTTTCCGTTGGGAAGCGGAGCCGGAGAGTTAATAACACCGACTACAACAACATCAAAAGCCTGATTAATATGACTGACAGCGCCTGAAAATCCGGCGCGGATCATCGCGTCCAGAATCCGCTGCCTCTGTGTTTCATTTTCTTCAATAAGAAAATACGCGTTCATGAATTCTTCATATTGATAAGACGCCTGCACCAGCGCGCGGTCTTCTCCGCGAAGAGAAGGAAATAATTCTCCTTCCCATTTATCCGCGCGAATCATATCAGGCGTTGCCCTGATATCGATAGTCGCGTTAATGCGGACATTATTGCGATCTGTAGCCGCAATTAAGTTCCAGTAACGGTCAAGGTCGGTTTTTGACGCTCCGTTTTTAAGAACCATCCGCTCATTGCCTGCGGACGCTCTTGTGTCCGCGGGAGAGAAAACATCCATAAAAGACGCCGGCGCTGTTTCATAAAGAGACCTGATAAACTGCGCGTCCTGAGTATTTCGCGTAACAGACTGAATTAAGTCTTCCAGTTCCAGCCGAAGCGGGCGCGAAGGAATGCCTATCTTCAATTTTTCCGCGGCTACTGTTCCAAGCGCAATCTCAAATTTCCCGTTCTGAATAAAACGCCCGAAATCAACATATGGCACATAACGCAATACCTCGCGTTCCGCGTCAGGCTCAACGGCAAAAAACCTTATCGGCGCGGCGCCCGATACGGAATACATTGTGCCGTTAAACACATAACGCGGAGAAGCGGCATAACCTTCGCGGGAAAGCGCTTCCCTGTAAACCGGCCAGTTTAAAAAATTTTCGTAGCTGGGCATTTCATCTTTTCTTTCAAAATAAATATTAGTTTGTAATTTCGCCGCTCCTATTTCGTAGTTAATAATATTTCTGCGCGATTCAATTTGCATGCCTCCAAGCCAGCTGTTAAGAAAAATGTACACAGCGACGCTTACCATAATCGCAAGCGATGTTAGAATTGTCTTTACCTTGTGGCGCGCAAGATTTCTCCATGCGATATTTTTTAATTCCCAAATACCGTTCAGATTCATGCCGCCTCCTTCACCTCGTCGCTTTCAATCTGCCCGTCGCGGATGCGCACAATGCGGCGCGCGTAATCCATAACCATCTGGTCATGCGTTGAAAAAATAAAAGTTGTCCTTTCGGATTTATTAAGTTCCAGCATGAGTTCCAAAATCTCACGGCCGGTCCTGGAATCAAGATTAGCGGTCGGCTCGTCAGCCAGAATAAGAGCGGGTTTTTTTACAAGAGCGCGGGCGATAGCGACACGCTGCTGCTGGCCTCCGGACATTTCCTTGGGGCGCCTTTTTTCCATTCCGTCAAGACCGACGTCTTTTAAAACTTTCGCGGTGCGTTCCTTAATTTCCTTTTTACCGGTTCCTATTAAAGTAAGCGGGAAAGATATATTTTCTTCTACGGAAAGAACCGGAATCAGATTGTAAGCCTGGAAAATAAACCCAATATTATACCGGCGCAGAAGAGCAAGCTCGTTACGCGACATGTTCGCGGTATTCTCGCCGTTTACAATAATATTCCCGCCTGTCAGCGTATCAAGGCATCCTGCAAGATGAAGAAACGTTGACTTGCCGCTTCCCGAAGGACCGGCGATAGCGGAAAACTCCCCGCCGCTGAATTCAAGATTCACCGCGCGCAGGGCGTGCACTGTCTGCCCGTCAAGAAAATAATTTTTAACTACATTTTCTGCTTTAACTACCGTCATTTCATCCTCCTGTTTTTTTTATTTCATTTAGAGCCGCAAGACCAAAAACATCTTTTGTTTTAAGTTCTTCGGCCATTGAATTGGGAACAAGCATCATTGAATTTCCCGCTTTTAATCCTTCATTCAATATTGTAAGAATCTTTAGTTTCATCGCGCCTTCGTTCTTCGCGTAAATTGAAATTGCTTCTTCCAGTTTCTTCGCGATTTCAATTTCAGCTTCTGCGAGCAGAACGCGCCCTTTCTTTTCACGCTCAGCCTGCGCAACGCGCGACAGTGAATCCTGAAGCGGTTCAGGTATCTGGATATCGGTTATTTCAATATGTAAAACAGTTATTCCCCACTGAGTTGTTTTTTTATCAACATCTTCCTGAATTTGTTTTTCGATTATATCGCTGCGTTCAAGAAAGGTTGAAAGATCATGGCTGGAAATTGAATTGCGCAAAGCGGTTTTGGAAGAAAGCACAACAGCGTCAATATAATTTTCAACTTCAAGAACCGCCTTTTGCGGATCCCATACAAGCCAGAAACATATAGCGTCTACATTAACGGTGACTGAGTCGCCTGTTAAAGTTTTCTGAGTGGAGAAATCCGATACTCTGACGCGGATATCAACGGTTTGCGCAATTCTGTCAGCGAGCGGAAGGAGAAAGAAAAGCCCAGGACCTTTTACTTTGCGGAATTTCCCGAAGCGCAGCACAATCGCCCTTTCCCATTCATCAGCCTTTCTGACAGAAAAAACCAGAAGCAAAACAATAAAAAAAACCGCGGCGCCTGCCCACATTCCGGTTAAATCTTCTATATTAAGAAAAGATTTTCCGGATATATGATAAACAAAAGAAATAACCGCCGCCGTTATTACAAGCGCGATAAACCTTATTGCAGCTAACGTATAGTCCGTCTTTTTCGTTTTAAACATATTCATTTTTAACCTCTTTAATAAATGATTCTATCAATTTGATCATCTCCTTATTTTCAACTCCCAAATCGCGCAGTTCCTGAACAAAGCGGCTGATAACTTCCCGGATTTTGCGGTTCAGGCTGTCATCTTCCATAACCGGTTTTTTATCAGAGATGTAAGTTCCGCTGCCAACCTGAGTTTCCAGAACTCCGCGAATTTCAAGCTCGTTGTATGCCCTGGCGATTGTATTAGGATTAGTTTTAAGATCAACTGCAAGAGAGCGGATCGTAGGCAGCTTATCTCCGCTCTTCATCCGGCCGGAAAGGATTGCATACTCAATCTGCTGAATAATCTGCCTGTAAATCGGCGTCCCGTTTATTGGATCAAGAGAAAAATTGATGATCTCATTGCCAAATCCCGCTGTAGGCTTCCCAATTGTACTATTCATCTAGTACAATTGTAAATGTACTAGTACAATATGTCAATATAAAAATAAAAAAATTACACAACCATTACAAGCGATGAATATTCAGCAAGAATGGCATCGCCCGTGATTAAACGCATTGGGCAGGTAATAGCCTGGGCAAGCAGCATGTGATCAAATGGGTCATTGTGGATTCTGGGTAGTTCCTTGTATGTTTTAAATTGTTCTCTTTTTACAGGTAATTCGTAAAAATCATACATATTTACAAATGACTCAAGTTGAGAGCTGATAAAGGAGAAGCCGCCTTTACGTTCCTTAATCGCAATTTCCCACCAGGAAACCACGCTGATAAAGATTTTTGAGTCATTATTTGATAAAAACGGCAATGCAGGATTTAACCGGGAAGAACCTTCAAAAAACCATATAAGAACATCAGTATCAAGCAGCCAATTTGTCATGGTTTTTTATATTCCTCCAAAGTCATAAAACTGCTGTAAAACATTTCATATAATTCTTCCTCTGTCCAATTTTCCCAGCCTTCTGAATACTTAATCTTTCCTTTCATACACCCAAACGCTTCAATTACCGGTTTTTTTCTTGATAATGCGTCACTGGATATTAACGCTACAGATGGTTTACCGTAAGCGCCGATAAAGATTGTCTCCCCTGCTTGCGCTCTTTTAACCAATTTGGAAAAATTGGTTTTTGCTTCATGGATCGAGACAGTATCTTTTGTATACACCGCTGTAGGTTCAGCAGTAAATGATTCATAATTATTCATATTATTAGCTTAGCCCGGACTGGACTAAATTGTCAAGATGTTAATTAATAATTTAATGCGTTTGCCGGTAATTCACCAATAAGGCATACATGGTAATAGTTTTTAATCTATTGCCGGAAAATGCTGCTCTTTCGATTTCAATGATACCTATTTCAAAGTCATTTTCTCTACCTAAACCCGGTTGATAAATGGCAGCCGATTAAAACATATTTGACATCATATCCTTCAAATGCCAGTTCATATTCTCCGATTACAATTAATGCCCTATTATCAAAAGGATTGATAAAATATCCGCAGGTGATTATATCCATGACAGGTCTGTCAAGAGTTTTTTCGTGTATTGTTTTTCGTCTTCCGTCTTTCTCTGCGATAATTCTATAACTGCCGATATCTCCGTAAACCTCGTGCCAATCGTCTGTCCTTCTGCCGGTTTCTACTGTTATGTTTACAACCTGATTGTTATGCCTTACCGGAAGACCTTTAAAATCCGCCTGTCCTTCCTGAGTAAATTCAATTCCGTTTTGTCCGGCTCTGCTTATAAAACTTTTGATAAAATTGTTAAGGGCAGCGTTATACTCATTTTCTTTATAGTCATTTGAATTAAGCGAGTCCTGCCAGACGACAATATCATCGACTGCGTTAAAAATGACAGCGGTAAAAATATTTCCGTCCATTGGATCCAAATTCTTTTTAATGGTATACGCGACATTGGAGTTTCTTGACCATCCCCACAATCTAAGATCCGAGTGGTTATAATTGGGCTCAAAATTAATATAAAGAAAATAATCTATGGGAGGAGGAAATGATGGAACTTCCGGTATAATATTCAGCGAGGCTAAGTTATTTATATTCTCATTTGTTAAGTCATACAAAACAATATCTTCCTTTGCGTGCTGAAAGGCTGAATAATCATTAAATTCCTCTAAACTAACCGGATTGCCTTGAATTCGATACATTTCTATCTCTTCCATCAATGAACCGTATTCAGCCATGTGTATTATTTCCTGATCTTTTCCTGTTATGTGCAATTTTCCCAATCCTGAATTATACGCGCTGTTGCTCCAGTTAAAAAAACCGTCGATTTTCAGGTTTCTCATGGCTCTATAACCATATACCTTCCCGTATACCGCGCCGTTAAAATAATGTAAAACGAGGGTATCGCCGTTAGCCGTGTTATGCAAAACAAGTTCCGGTATTCCGTCCGCGTATAAGTCCATGTCAAGTACGGCGAATTGTTTATAGTTTAAATCACGAAGGTAAACAATACGATTATCCTCATCATAAAAACCTGTTTCATTAAGTAATATTTTTTTATATATTTCCAGAATCGCTTCTGTTTTGCTATTAATGGCATCGGCGGATGTTTTTAAACCCTGATCTATACTTGCGCTTGTGAAGTAATTGGAAGATTGATCCGCACTGTTGCTGTCAACTGCCTCAGTTATTTTTATGGATGTATGTGTTTGCGGTTTTGCTTCACCTCGGCTGCCGGAAGCTTCGCTGCGGTTACAAGTTGTTACAACAACGGATAAAACTGCGCAAATACATATAAGGGTAATTTGTTTCCATGTTTTCATAAAATGTTTTCCTTTAATTATTTAATCCAACATTCAAATTACATCCAAATAAATCCAGTTTGACAGTATGATAACCGCCTGAAAAAGCAATCCAATCATAGTAGATTGTTGCAACAACTATCCGGTTTTCATAAGGGCTTTTATAATATCCAAGTATTTTTCTTCCGTTTATATTGTGCATGTCTGCGTAGAGTTCATCTTTTCCTTCGCTGATTGTTTTCTGAATATTCTCATTGCCGATTATTAACATCCATTTATAAACATCCTTTTTAAATTCAACAACTTCATTACCGGATTTAAATTTATATTTTTCAAATGTATATTCAGGATCATCGAACCAGCAATTATAATCATTGATGGGAAATTCTAATAAATTATTTACAAAATCGCTTGCAATTGGATTACCGGCCTCTCCTGAAATTTTGTGGTTTCTAAGTATTGTATTCCATTTAGCTATATACTCTTTGGTTAAATCGCTGGATATTTCTTCTGTTAATAAAACTGCATTCAAATAATTTGCGACATCTTGAAAATATTCATAGTTTGCAGCATCACCGGCTATAAATGACTCTCTCTCAATTATTTCATCACTAATAGTATTAATCACTATCAATGAATAAATCCAGCCGCCCCACATCCCGCTATCATGCATATGTTTGGTTCTATACGCGAATAAACCATTATTTGACCATCCTATCATTTCAATTGCGGTATAAGGATTTTTATCTAATTTTAATATTTCAATTTCATTACCTTCAAAATCGGTATTTGAACGAATAAAGTATTGCTGTTTTACGGTTGAAATAAATTCCCGGCTGACAATAGTTTCATTTTCGTAAATTTCTGTATAAACAGGGTTTGCTTTTTCATATTCTGTTGAGTTTGATTTTAAACTCATATTTTCATTAACATTATTTACTTCCTTTTGATTACAGGATGTAATCAAAAAGATTAAAACAAGAACATATAAAAAATATAATCTTAAAATTCTTATACCAAACATAATTTCTCCTTTAATTTATCTCAAGCTCCACTGCCCGTTATTGTACACATATGTACCGGCTTTTTTTCCATTATCATTATAATACTCATCGAAACCGTTGGGAAATGAGGTATAAGTACCTCCTGTTAATTCTACATTATTGCCGATGGTTATGCTCGTCAGCGGATTTCCCGTGAATGCCTGCAGACCGATGTAAATGACATTGTTTGGTATGGTAATACTTTTTAACTTATTACCGGAAAATGCCGTTCTTTCGATTTCAATGATACTATCAGGCAGAGAAATACTTTCTATATCCCTGGAAATGAATGCGTTATCTCCAATAGCCGTCACCGGCACATCGCCTATCCTGGCAGGAATAATAACTGATTTGTCACTGCCTGTGTAGATAATGATAGTTCCAGTTCCATTGATATCCATTACAAAGTCATTTTCATTTGTTAACTCATGCCAGATAACATCCTCCTTTGAGTCTTGAAGATCAGCTATAATAATCATTCTCTGATACGGACCTGAAAGATGCAGCCTGCCGGTTCCAGAGTCAAACGCGCTGTTAGACCAATCAAACGTGCCGTCTTTTTTTAAGTTTTTCATTGCTCTGTAACTATACTTTTTCCCGTATACCGCGCCATTAGAACCATTAAATTGTAAAACGAAGGTATCGCCGTTAGACGTATCATGTAAAACAAGTTCCGGTATATTGTCTCCGTCCATGTCAACAAGAGCGAATTGTCTTATGTTTAAATCATTAATGTAAACAGGACTGTAATAGTCCTCATAAAAAGAACTTTCGTAATTTAGTATATTTTTATATTCTCCCAATGCCGCTTTTGTCTGCGCTTGTACGAGTTCCGGCAGCGCTTGCGCGAACAAGGTTTCCGCGTTTGGAGCTTCTCCTTCCCGGTAAAAAACAAAATAATCAGGCTGAAGAGCGTCATGCTGCGGCCGCGGTCTTAAAATAATACGGTCTTTTGTAGAATCGTTTGCCAGAATGCCCCTAATGTGATAGCCGTTTATTATGTTAATACCTTCAATGTCAAGCGCGGCTCCCGCCGGATATAGATATACAAAATAGCCGTATTCTCCAGGAATAGGCTCATTTATGCCTTCCAATACATACCATTTATAAGCATCGCTTGTTCCTTCATCGTTCTTTGTGATATTGGATATTGTCCCGGGAGAGCCGAATATTCCGTCCGCGTAAAGTTGTCTTCTTTCACCATGAATATTTACCCATGTTCCGGCAAAATCAGATAAATCGCCGCTGATTATTTTTGCGTACGGTTCGTTAGAAACGTAACTATCAGCGGTTATTGCTGCTGATGTTTCGCTTAACGTTTGTGTTTGCGGTTTTGCTTCGCCGCGGGGACAGGCTGTTACAACAACGGATAAAACCGCGCAAATACATATTAGAGTAATTTGTTTCACAAACATTTCCTTTTTATTTAGCCGCAGCATCGAACCAAAGGTTCGCATTAACCAAGTTTTGCAAGCGGCTACATATAATCCCCTTTTAACTCTCCCTGCTGTTATAAAAACGAACAAAAATTTTGTACAATATAAATCCTAAATCTGGCGCTTGAACCTTCCGGCCGCCATGTTAATCCGACACCTAAGTGAGTAAAATCGGTATCAAGTATGTTTTCTCTGTGACCGGGCGAATTCATCCAGCCTTCAACCACCTCTTCCGGCGTAGTGCTGCCATAAGAGATATTTTCGCCATAAAACCTTCCGTTTGTAATACCGGCGCGCACCATTCTCTGACTTGCAGTAGATCCGTCCGAGCCAGTATGCCCGCTTCCCGTATGAGTCCCCAAATTATTGAGCATCAAATCCAGGCTGTGGGCGCGGGCGGCAACGGCGAGAGTTTCATGCCGGATAAGAGGCGGAAGTCCGTGGTTTACCCTTTCAATATTAGTAAGTTCAAACACCCGCTGTTCAAACGCCAGTATCCGCTGTTCAAGATCGTAGGCCGTAAATAAATTAACGCTGTAACTGCCGGTTCCTCTATCGTTGAAACAACCCGCGAAGAAAGTGATTACTTCCCCTGCCCGTAATTCCTGCGTAAATCGAAAATTATTACCTTCCCCGCCGTCATCGTCAATTTTCTCTGTACCGCTTGCCGCTGAAAACGCCACAGGGTCAAGCGTTTCGCTGTTTGTTGACTCAATTGTGTAAGTTCCCGCGGAAGGCGCGGTAAAACTCAACTGCACTCTCCGCCCGTTATTTATAGTTACAGCCGCAGGAGCATTTGCCGTAAACGATACTGGCTGAATGGTTTGAACAATTACCGTGTAACTGCCGGTTCCTCTATTATTAAAACAACCCGCGAAGAAAGTGAAAACTTCCCCCGAGCGTAAATCCCGCATAAATCGAAAATTACTGCCTTCCCCGCCGTCATCGTCAATTTTCTCTGTACCGCTCGCCGCCGAATACGCCACCGGGTCAAGCGTTCCGTTGTTTGAAGATTCAAACCAATAAGTTCCCGCAGAAGGCGCGGTAAAACGCAGCTGAACTCTCTGCCCGTTATTTATATTAACAACCGCAGGAGCATTTGCAGTAAGCGTCTGCGCCGCCGCTTGCGGCGATGACTGCTGCGCGTGCAGCCCGACAAGGTTGTAAAGAAAACCGCACATTACAAAAATCGCAGCAAATATTTTAACTTTCATTCCTCATTCCTTTTCTTAATTATTCACTGTTCACTGCCATTTACCTCACCGTAAAATCAATGCCGGTGGGAACATCCGCTGACGCAGACATAGTGGCGATTCTCCAATCACCGTATACTCCGTCGCTAATGGTTGGTCTGATTACAATCCGCAATTGATAAGACCCCGCAGATACTGTTTCTGGAACATAACAAGTTATATTTGTTTCTCGTGTTGACATAGGATTTAATGCGTTATAATTTACGGCGCCCATAATTTTAATAATATTTCCACTGCTATCTGTTAATGCTGCTCCAATTTGACCTACGGGATTTACAATATTGCCTAAATTCCTTGTTATGATATTAATTGTAAAAAGTTCATTTTGACGAACAGAAGTTTTACTTGGATTAAATCTATCCAGAACTATTTCGCTGATACTACTGCCGCCTTTATCCGGTTTTATATTGATAAGCATTTTATCATTGAATTCACCTTCACGAATTTCTTCGAGAGTGTACCATCCGTCATTTGCGCCGTTCCATCCGCAGTTGAAATGAAACTTTCCTTCCGTATTATAGCCATCTACTATATAAGCATGACTTTTTTGGTTGGGACAGTAAACTGCAGGCTGTCCTGCATCTATCTGTTCCTTCAACATCATTTCCCATGTGTTATAATCGTAATAATCACTGAATAGATAACGGCTGCTTTTGTCGTATCTAAAAAATGTCGGTAATGCTGTTTGAACAAGAGTCTCATTGCTTACTCCAGTGCTGCCTGTTCCGAAATTTGATCTTAAACTTACTCCTATATGAAACATTAATGTGGCTACTGCGTTTTTTTCCTGCACTGTCGCGTTTGCTGTATATGTATTAAGCATGTTATTCCAATCATAATTAATATTAAAACTCACTGACGGTATTTCTTTTCCCAGATTGCTTGCCGTGTAGGTTTCGCTCTGTCCGCTTCCACGGCTTGGCCACTCGTGGTATTTCATTATCTGCGATACAGCCACAGGCCAGCAGCCTGTATGACTGTGTGCGCCATTATTATCTGCGGGAGTCATACTATTGTATGGAGTGCCTTGTCCCCATTTTGTTTGTATCAGCGTTGTACCTACAACATATTCAAAGTTATTTCCGGGCAGGTTACCAGTGACGGGCGGACTTTCATTACTGCCATTTGCAAACAACGATTCGTATGAAGAAAACATTAATGCGTAAATTATTATTAAACCTGATTTAAATTTCATATAACCTTTCTTATATTATTTTATACAATAACTATTGCACTTCAAAATCAATACTGTCTGGAACATTAAGCAAAGCCGGTGTGGCAAGCCGCCATTCGGTCTTATAACTTCCGCAATCCTGCCGTTATTGTCAACTAACGCAGATCCTACCTCTCCGCCGGGGAATTGTTTCAAACCGGCATTTCTGGGAGTTACCGTAACTGTAAACGATTCGTAATGCTGTATATGCGATGCGCTTGCGGTAAAAGCCGTTAACGCTAATTCATAACCGTCATTTGTTTGGGCGGATACATTTTTGAAAACAAAACAACTAAAATTAAAACGAATAACTTTTTATTCATATAATTCTCCTTTTTTATTATTTCTTTATTTTACCTCACTGTAAAATTAATACTGTTCGGAGTATTATCAAAAGACATCGTTATGATTCTCCATTCTCCGCCTGCGGGTCTGACAGCAATTCTTAATTGATAATTTCCCGGAGCTATTGTATTGGGAACAGTACAGCTTACAAACGAAGTGCGCCCGGAACCCGCGTCAAAAGAAGTGGAAACTCTTGTTCCGATAACGGTTTCATTGCCCGCGTTATTTAACAAAACCGCGCGCAGAGAACCTTCAAATGACTCTGTACCGAGATTTCTAATGTTGTAATTAACATTAAATTGAGCGCCTCGTGATGCTGAAACTATGCCGCCGTCAGCGTTTAATGATGCAAACGCCAGTCCATAACCGCCGCCGTTAGCAGCTCCTGTGGTAACGGTGACAGGAACGGCGTTGGGAACCCATGCCTCTCTATCGGAAGCCGTAACGAGTTTCCATTCGCCGCCTGTAGGCCTTGTAACAATCATTAACCGGTATTGACCTGGTCTTACTGTCGCAGGCACAAAACAATTAATTGCCGAAGTACGGGATAAACGGGGATTTATCTGGTTGTAATTTTCTATTCGTATAACATCAATTATTCTGCCGCTGGTATCGGTCAGCGCAACTCCGCTTTGACCGCCGGGAAATATGCTGAAACTTCTAAGAGAGATATTAACAGTAAACAGTTCATTTTGGGATACAGAGGTTTTACTTGCTGTAAAAAAATTTAAACCAAATCTGTTATCGTCGAACACCCCTCCCGCGTCCGGCTTGATATTAATGATGATATGCTGCTCGTCGGGCCACCATCCCCTGTTTCCAATATTATTAAGTGAATACCAGCCGTCAGATTGACCATTATTGCCGATATTCATATGAAATCTGCCCTGATTATCGTATCCGTCTATAATAAAAGCATGGCTGTTAACTACGCCGCGGGAAAGACTCTCCTGAGAATGACCCCAATAGTATACAGGAATACCTGCATCCAGTTGAGATTTTATCAGACCTTCCCACTCGGTATTAGTATAAAACCTGCGTTCATGCCATTGAATACTCTTGTCATACCCGAAATTAATAGTCATCGAAGCGAAATAACTTCCGGGATAAGTTAAACCATTCGCGCCGTTCGCGGCGGCTATTTGGTAAAATAATGTAGATACGGCGTTACGCTGCCGCTCTGTTCCGCTGTTCGCGTTCGGATAACTTTTGAGCATATTATCCCAATCATACGCGATATTTAAATTTACGGTCGGGACAGCGACATTTTGCACCATAAGTAAATTGCTCTGCCCTGTTCCCCTAGCGGGATGCCTGTAATGGTACATTATCTGCGCGAGGGCGGTGTTCCCGCAGTCAGCGTGGATGCGGCCGGAACTACTGTCAAACCAGCGGATTTCAGGAACGGCGGGGAATAAATTATTAAATGGAGCATAGGGACTCCATTGCGTTTGTATAAGCGGCGCGACTATAACATTATTATTTACCGTTACCTGTAAATTGACGCTTGTTGGAGCGTTGTTAAGAGAATTTGTTAAAAATTGCTGTTGGCCTGCGGCGCTGACAGCGATTCTTATTTGATAAAGACCCGGGCTTACTGTGCTTGGGACAGAACAGGTAACAAATGAACTGCGGCCGGAGCCCGCGCTGAACGAAGTGGAAGCTCTTGTTCCGATAGCTGTAATTATATTACCCGCGCTATCTGTTAAAAAAGCGCTTAACGAACCTTCAAATGTCCGCGAGCCGGGATTTCTTATATCGTAATTAACATTAAATTGTTCATTATTATATTGAGTTACGGAAACTCTGTCAGCGGTTAAAGCCCGGAATACAAGATCATAGGTATCATTTGTTTGGGCTGATACTTTTGTGAAAACAAAAAAAACAACTAAAATTAAAACGAATAACTTTTTATTCATAGTTCACTTTTGTTTTGTTATCGAACAACTCTGTAAGCGGACGGCGGCATATCATCCCGGTTCTCTGTTTCAGTAAAATAATAAAAACTCCAGCCATAATCAGGATCATCAGGATCGGTATATTCAACATACACTAAGGTCCATTGGTCTATTTCTCCTGATACCTGTTCGAGATTTAAATCTCCCCTCCAACAATAGCCGCCAACCATACCATAATAAAATCCGGTATTATTATCAGTGTCAGCGGTTTCAACGCCATTGGGAGATAATTTTTGAGACCAATACGAACGAACAGCGTCAGTCAGATCGTAAAAAAAGTAATCCGTTCTTTGGGCTCCTGACGATCTTTCATATATTTCATATCCGATAACACCGTCATTGATTGTTTCTCCAACACTGGCTTTTATTGGTTCTCTTGGTGCAGTTGCACACCCCCAAAAAACCAACCCGATAATAACCGCAGCAAACAGTTTTTTCATTAAAAACCTCCTTTTTTCTTTTGTATCGTTCATTATTGACAACATATCGCCCTTTGCAGGAAAAGTGTATGTTGTTTTACTCATATTATAAAATCTTAAAATATTTGTCTCAATACAGTATTACTGCGATTTATTTGTTTTACCTCACTGTAAAGTCAATGGCGGTTGGGGTTCTGCTCGACATAGTAAGCGTGGCAATCCGCCACTGCCTGTTTGCAGGCCTTACGACAGCCATCAGCCTGTATCGTCCAGGGTTTACGGCATGCGGCACTGTGCAGTTAAATTCCAAAGCGCCTGATAACGATCCTGCGTTTAACGCACCGCGGTTTCTTGTCCCGATAACTGCCGCAATCCTGCCGTTATTGTCAACTAACGCAGCTCCTACCTCTCCGCCGGAGAATTGTTCCAAACCGACATTTCTGGGAGTCGTTGTAACTGTAAACGATTCGTAATGCTGTATATTGGTCGTGCTTGTAGAAAAAGCCGTTAACGCCAATTCGTAACCGGCATTCGTTTGAGCGGATACATTTCCGAAAAAAAAAACAATTAAAATAACAGCGAAAAACTTTTTGTTCAAAAAATCTCCTTTTTACTTTTCATTGTTCTCTGTTCTTTGTTTTTACCTGCCGCTCTGAACGTTTACCGTGTAACTGCCGTTTCCCCTGTTCCAGAGAACTCCTGCGAAGAAAGTGAAAACTTCCCCCGAGCGTAAATCCCGCATAAATCGAAAATTACTGCCTTCCCCGCCGTCATCGTCAATTTTTTCTGTACCGCTCGCCGCCGAATACGCCACCGGGTCCAATGAACCGTTGTTTGAAGATTCAAACCAGTAAGTTCCCGCAGAAAGCGCGGTAAAACACAGCTGCACTCTCTGCCCGTTATTTATATTGACAGCCGCAGGGGAGTTTGCCGCAAGCGTCTGCGCCGCCGCTTGCGGCGATGACTGCTGCGCCTGCAGCACGACAGGGCTGTAAAGAAAACCGCACATTACAAAAATCGCAGCAAATATTTTAACTTTTATTCCTCATTCCTCTTTTTAATTATTCACTGTTCACTGCCATTTACCTCACCGTAAAACACCTCTCTCATTATTCCTTATTCCGTTTAATGCTATATTAGTAACATGACGATAACGCAAACTGTAGACATTCCGGCTGACCGCCGTATAACTACAGAGTGGTAAATGGTTCGAGGTAATTTATTATTGGAAAAAACCGTATCCGGTTCAGACAAAACATTAGCCGTTAATTTTTCATGATTTGCTCTTTTAAAAATAATTCCTTACATACAGACTGTAAGCAAAGTCTTCCGCTTTTCACTTGTATAACGCGCCTAGTGTCCTGTTTTCTTCATTCTATAATCACACATTTTAGGATCAGATCACAACCCAGGTGTGCCTTCAAACACGGTATGAGCTGAGCCGTTGGTGAATGTTATGGTTAATAAATCATACGCTCTATCAAACTCCCACATATTTTCATAGTAGAGATCATTTCCGCTTCCGTCTTGTTCCCATATAGTGAAGAACATCCCTACTTGGTCGCTGCCGGTGTAAGGGGCGGAGGTGAACTCGCGGCCTCCTCCGGGACCTTCAATATATTCACCCATTTCTACAATCCAGACGTTCATGGTGATTGTGCCGCCTGTTATCACCGCGCTGGTCATGACCCCTTCGTTCCATGGATTAAAACCATCATCGCCCTCAGAGAGTATGCGATCCCCAGCCCGAATCGTTCTGTCTTCCGTGCCTCTGGCATGAATACGCATACCGATGTAGTCGTCAAGCCCGGTGATGGTTAGGCCTGGAGTCGCAGCCGGGGCTGTACTTGCGCTTGTTGCGGACGCGGCAGTCCTCGTTGTACCTGAGCCGCCGGTTGTTCCGCAAGCTGCCATGGCTAATACGATTATCACAACAATTGTGATAATTTCAATGCGGCGCATTGCTTTGTTTTTTTTAATTGCGTTTTTCATAAAAACTCCTTTTTCTGTTGTTGTGAATTATTAAACCGATGATTTTGTAAGGCTGCGGCGCGGTGACAGACGCTGCAAAAGCGTATCCAGCGCTGTGTTATTCTGCCGCTTAATCCCACATGTCCGGATCTCGTTCATACTCGAAAATAAACTCGGCGCGGGCTGCGCCGCCGGAGAACGCCGCAGTTACTGTCCCGCGCGCTACGAATGAATGGTAATGGAAGGTTTCGCCGCCATCCCATATTTGTACAGTGAATTCAATGGTGTCGTTTCCGGTGTAGGGAGCGGCGGTAATATCGACGCTTCCGATATCCCAATCCATCTCGCCGATTTTTAAATCCCAGACGTTTAAGGTGGCTGTGCCGTTCGCGATTACCACGCCGACCCCTTTAGCGCCTGCCATTGGATCATATTCGTCCCCGATAATCACGCGTGCAGCGGCGTAGATGGATTCAAGATCCCCGTCATCACTATCCGCCTGGACGCGCATCCCGTTCCACTTGTCAAGCCCGGTGATGGTGAGCCCCGGTTCTGATGCCGGAACCGTGCTTGTTACGGACGCGGCAGTCCTCGTTGTACCTGAGCCGCCGATTGTTCCGCAGGCTGTAACTGCCAATACAGTTATCACAGCAATTGCGAAGCTAAAGCAGCGCATTGCTCCGTTTTTTTTAAGTGCGTTTTTCATAAGAAACTCCTTTTTCTGTTGTTGTGAATTATTAAACCTGTTGTTTACAGGAATGTGTATGTTATTTTGCTCATATTTTGTTACTGCTCGCTGCGGTCTATGATTTCGCCTCCGGTTCTGTTGAATCTTCCGAGTACCGAAACATTTACGTTATTGAAGCGGTCGCCTACAATATTGCCCCTGATTACGCCGCCCTGCATATTGAATACACCGTTCACATCTACGCCGCCTGCGTACGTTCCTGCGGTATTGCCGTTTATTTCGCCACCCTGCATTATAAATTCCGCGCCTCTTCTCAGCGAACTGCCTATATGCACGCCGCCGCCTGAGCGACCTGCTGTATTGCCGCTTATTATGCCGCCTGTCATGGTGAACGATCCTGTCGCATACACGCCTCCCCCGAAGCTTTCAGCAGTATTGCCGCTTATCTCGCCGCCCAACATAACAAGCGATCCTGAAACGCCGCTGTCACAGTTACCGCTGATAAGACCGCCTGACATCGTAAGCGTGCCTTTGACGCCGCATTTGGCATTGCCGCTTATTTCGCCGCCTGTCATACTCAGTACAGCTTGAGCGGCGGTTGTATTATGGCTGTTAACGCCGTGTTCCGCATTGCCGCTGATTGCCCCGCCTGATATCGTAAAAGAGCTGTCCCTGTCCGCGCTTACACCGCCTGTATTGCGGGTAATCACACCGCCTGACATTGTAAACACGCCGTTTCTCTCTATGCTGACTCCGCCGCTTGATACATTGCGCGGATTTGTAGTGTTGCCGCTTATTTCGCCGCCTGTCATGTTAAACGAACCGAGTATCATAAGACCGCTGCCCTGCGTACTGGTATTCGAGTTGTTGCGTATAACGGAGCCTGAGTTCATGGTAAAAGAGCCGCCTCTTTCTACGCGCATCAATACGCCGCCTGTTGCCGGAAAAGCGGCGCTGTTGCCGTCAATAATAATATTTTCCAGAACAAGATTTGCGCCATCTGATACTGTGAACAAATTGCCGTTTATCCCGCGTGTAAGAACGATGGGAGTCCCGCGACCCCCGCCGCGTATAATAAGCCTGCCGCCGGCGGCAGCTTTCGGGATTGTTAAACGTGTGTCTATTGTCATGTTCTGACCTACGTTGATAACGATATAGCCCCTTACATTGGCGTGATCCGCTATGCGTCTTTGGAAAACCGCCATCGTTGTAACGAGGTCTTCATTGCTGCTGACAAACGCGTTCGGCATTTCCACAAAGCCCGTATTCGCACCGTTTCTGTATGAGATGCCGGATTTATCTCCCTGCCTGCTCCAGGAAGCAAATGCGCCTACAGACATAATTAAATCCGCGGTTGAACCTTCCGTGTAGTTATAAACGCCGCCGCCGTAGTAGGCGGCATTGATGTTGCACCCTCTGCCCGTTAATTATATTGACAGTCGCCGGAGTGTTTACTGTAAGTGTCTGCAGGGCAGACTGCTGCGCGTGCAGGATGCCCGGGAACAGGAGGAAAATTGTTAAAATAATAAAACTGTATTTCGATTTCATATATTCTCCTTGTTTTACCGCACCGTAAAGTTAATACTTGTTGGAATATTTTCTGCAGACCACATGACGATTCTCAATTGCTTATTGTTATTGGGTCTCGTTATGATTCGTAAACGATATAGCGCTGCCCTTATAGTTTCCATTAATTCATCTTTGATAAAAAATCATCCAATAAATTCAAATTCAATCTTTCTTTATAAAAGGTAAACAATAATATGGCTTTTTGATAAAATAAATTATCTTTTTTGGCCTTTTCCATAAATTGCCAATTTCTGTTTTCTGTTAGAAAAAACGCTATTATTTCTGATCTGTCTTCTTCCTGGCCAAGCGTTGAGTAATCATTAAGAAAGCCGGGTAAATTTGGATCGTAAGGTATCGCTGTACTGTCATCGCCGTCTTGATATGCCAGTTCGCCGCCGCCTCCTCTGCCGTGAAATAATACGCGCCATTGATCCCAATCATACCTGTAATCTTTCCAAATATAATATTCAACAAAATGATTAAGCTCATGATGAAATACATACCTAATATAGTCATCGCTATAATCATCCCTAATACCCATAAACAATATACTTTTATAGTTGTCAGGCACTGCCGCTCTGAAGATTCCTTGAAATCTTAAGTTTTTTCCAACGGCGATTGTACGCAGGCCGATTCTTTCAAAAAAACCGTCCGGATATTTATTCATCTCCTGAATTAATAAATTTGTATAATGCTGCCGTCTCTCTGTTTCCAGCGGTTCATAGGCTGCGAGGTTCCAAGTATCGGTATATATTTCAAAACTGATTAAATTTCCAAGCTGCTCTTGATTTATTAAATACGTTGTTACAGCAGCTACCGGCTGCTCTGACGGCTGCTCTTGATTTGCTATAAGCGTTGTGCCGGTGATTACCGGCTGCTCTGACGGCTGCTCCTGATTTACTATAAGCGTTGTGCCGGTGATTACCGGCTGCTCTGACGGCTGCTCCTGATTTGCTATAAGCGTTGTGCCGGTGATTACCGGCTGTTCTAACGGTTGTTCTGACTGCTGCGCCTCAGTATCAACAACAGTGCGTAAGCAGCTGCTTCCGATAAAAATTAAAACGGTTATAGCGATAACCCGCCCCAGCCTGCTGCGTATATTCTCGTTATTTTTTTTCATATATATTTTCTATCAGGTCATGCCATTTGACAGATACAACAAAAACGCACCGTACCGCCGCAGGCGGTTCGATGTCACCTCAGATTTTAATCCGGCTAATTATCAATCCCAATAATTGGGGTCATATGGAGGAAGATTGCTGCCGTTAGCGATACGCACACCTTCTACTGCCTGCTCCTTTCCGTCGTGAAACGGGCTTACACGCTCGACAATTCGCCCGCCGGCTTGGATACCTTCGGCATCAAGTCCGCGAGTTTTCACCATGATGAACATTCCGTTGTACATCTCAAGCCCTTAATGGTGAGCGTACTCGGCTCTGTACTTGCGCTTGCCGCGCCGAATCCGGTCTCTGTAGCCGCCCTGACTGTTGATCCGCCGGTAGTCGAACAGGATGCCATCGAAAAAACGGTTAACGTTATCAATACGATGATTCCCGCGAGTTTCACAAAGTTCTTCATTTTAAAACTCCATATTATTTTTTTTGCCCATAAGGGCAGCACAAATGAATAGTTATTGCCTTACGGTGTTGCTGGTAACGATACGATACCTCCGGTCTTATTCAATATTGCGCCTATAGTACCGCCGTTATATTCGAATACGACTGTACTAGCAGCACTAGGGTTAGGAATATGCACGTCAAAATCCGCGCCATTTCTGGTATTGCCGGTAATGGTTCCGCCGTTTATGACAAACTTGGCAGGGTCATCGCTGTAAGCGCCGGTTCCTAAAGATACGCCGCCTGCGCCCCATGATGATGATGATTCGGCATTGGTTAAAGTGTTACCGGTAATGGTTCCGCCGTTCATGGTAAATGTACCTCTGCCAATCCATACACCGGCGCTTGCTGAACTGTGGCTGGCGCCGCGGTCAACCGTATTACCGCTGATTTCCCCGCCGTCCATAGTGAATGAACCTCCGCCATATACACACACAGGATAACGATCAACAGCAGTAGTACTAAATCCGGTGATTTTCGAGCCATTTTTCATTATCAGGCTGCCTCTCGACCCCACATCTATTAGGTTGGCTGTCATACCATCTACACCTTTGATGGTAATATTTTCTCCCAGTGTCAGTGAAGCTCCGCCGTTTGTATTTGAATAAGTGGCAGCAACACGGAAAGCGCCGCCTGCGGGTGCGGTTATGATACGTTCCTGACCTAAACCGATAATGGTCAGTTCACGGTTTAACAATTTCGTTGGATTAGTCATTGAAGCCATTGTTGTTAATGTAACATTTTGATTTATTACCAGGGTGTACTTGCCGTCATTCGCCGCTCCTTCAAGAACAACGCGGGTAACGGCGGCATCTACATCATTCGCTGCAACCTCGGAAATTCGCATATATATGCTCGCTCCCGCCGCCTTATACAGGCCGGGGCTTGTCAGCTCTGTAACAGTTTGAGAACCGTTGTCATTGTTTGCGCCATCATTACAAGACACTACAGCAAAGCTGATAATTGCGATTATGGCTATGAGCCATAATTTCTTTGTGTTTTTCATTATTGAAAAACCTCCATAATTGATTATTCGGACAGTGTTATAATGAATAGTCAGCCAGTTATATCTATCCTTTTCAATTAATATATCTTTCGATACCGGGAATATTTATATTGTTTTACTCATATTTTTAGCTTAGAGAATATTTACCTTAATGTTTCATGCGGAATTCTTCTTTATTATTACTGCTCGCTGTTGCCGTTGTTGGGATTTCCAAATAAAGTATAGCTGCCTTTACGAACAAGCAGACTCTGCAATAAACTCTTGTAAGAATTCCAGCTTCCCAATGCCGTGTGCAGCATTCATATTGACGGATATGTTAAAAATAATTATTAAATTACTTTTTCCTTATCACTTCAAACCCGCAGTAAGGCGCAAGCGCTTTCGGAAGCCGTACAGTACCGTCTGCTTGCTGGAAATTTTCAAGAATTGCAATGATTGCACGGGAAACAGCGATTGCGGTGCCGTTTAGCATGTGAACGAATTTGTTTTTACCGTCGTTATCTTTAAAGCGGACATTAAGGCGGCGCGCCTGATAATCGGTGCAGTTTGATGTGGAGGTTACTTCTCCCCACTCGCCGTTATTGCGGCCAGGCATCCATGCTTCCAGATCCCATTTACGGTAAGCAGGAGCGCCTAAATCGCCGGTACAGGTGTCAACTACGCGAAACGGGATATTAAGCCCCTCGAAAATTCCTTCTTCTATTGAACGCAGCTCTTCATGAATTTGTCCGGATTCTTCGGGAAGGCAGAAAACAAACATTTCAAGCTTGGTAAACTGATGAACGCGGTAAAGCCCTTTAGAAAACTGACCTGCCGCTCCCGCCTCGCGCCTGAAACAATGAGAAAGGCCGGCCAAACGAAGAGGCAGTTTTTCTTTTTGTAAAATAGTATCAGAATAATATCCGCCTAGAGTTATTTCCGCGGTTCCGACAAGACATTGCCGCTGCTTTAGCTGCGCATCCTCGCTTTCCAGAGTGTATACATTGGACTCTTCTCCGCGCGGATTAAAGCCAATGCCTTCCAGAATTTCCTCACGGGCGATATCGGGAGTGATAAAGGGAGTAAATCCTTTTTTCTGTAAAATATCCAGAGCGTAACGGACAAGACCCAGTTCAAGGAATACGCCTTCGTTCTTTAAATAATAAAATTTGGTTCCTGACACCTTTGTTCCGTTATCAAAATCAATGATATCAAGATCCTGTCCAAGCTTAACATGATCAGCGGGAGTAAAATCAAACTCAGGTATTTTGCCTGACCTCTTTATTTCCAGATTATCCTTATCTTCTTTACCGATAGGAGCGTCCGGGTGCGCCATGTTTGGAATTTTGCGCGCTTCGTATAAAAGCTCCTTCTCTATAATAGCAAGTTCGCTCTCCGATGAGGCGATCTCTTCCTTGAGTTTTTTTCCTTCTTCGATAAGTTTATCGCGTTCTTCCTGCGCGAGCTTGCCTTTCATTGCGCCGGCGTTGGTATTGCGTTTTTGCTGTAATGACTGTAAATGGGTAGTAAGCTCAGTTCGTTTATAGTAAAGCCTCTCAACTTCTTCGACATCGGCTTTCATAAAACGATCGGCGATATTACCGGACACTGCTGATTTATTTTCTACGATAAATTTATAATCCAACATATCTTAAGTATAGCAGAATATAAATTTATGTAATAGTATTATTACAAGGAGATCAACATGAAAGTATTATTAATTTGCGATGATTACTGGCATCCTGGCAAAACAGCGGTTGAAGGCATTGAACCGTTAAAACAAAACGGTTTTGAGTTTGATATTATTTTAAACGCGAATGATTTTTCCATTGATATGTTAGAAAAATATCCTGTTGTTCTTATGTGCAAATCTGACGAAACGTCTCAGACCGACAAACAGCCGTGGAAAACAGAAGAAATCCAAAAAGCTTTTGTTGATTATATTGAAGGCGGCGGAGGACTTGTCGCTGTACACAGCGCGCTGGTGCAGGGAAAAAACACAAAAGCTCTAGACAATTTGATCGGCTGCCACTTTTTCGGCCATCCGAATAATTGCCCTGTTACTGTCCAGAGCGTGAAGCCGCATCCTGTTACAGAAGGCGTAGCGCAATTTATCGAAATTGATGAACATTACATGATAGAGATAACTTCCTCTGATGCCGATGTCCTTCTTGCATCATATTCGCCGCAGCAGGGTGAGGAGAGCAAACGTCAAGAAGAACCGTACTTTAACTCGCCTTCCGCAATATACCCCGCAGGTTATGTACGGACTCAAGGGTCAGGACGCGTATGCGTTCTTACTCCGGGTCATTTGACTGCGGTGTGGCTTAATCCGCAGTTTCAAAAATTACTGTCCAATGCGCTGAATTGGACATCCGGAAAGAAATAATATTGCAAGGTTTTACTTTCTAACATTTCCTGATGATTATTAATCAATTCGTTTATATTGATTTCCGGATGACAGTAACCGGGATCTCCGTATTTTACCCTGCCGAATCTGATTGCGCGTAACGGACAGATATTCACGCATCCCTGGCAATTTTCGCATTTTGATGTAAAACACGGACGACCGTTTTTCATGATAATCGCGGATACTGGGCAGATTTTTGAGCAGACAGCGCAGCCGTTACAGTTATCGCCGACACGATAAAATTTATAAAATATTTTTAATCCAAGATAAAAAAGACTTACAACAAGAGCGGAAAGAGGACGAAAAACACATGGTTTGTTTTCATGTCTTTCAATGATACAGCGCGCGGCTTGTTCGGTGGTTTCTTTCTGCATCCTGTTTCGTTTTTCAATCGTTTTTGTATCCGGCGGCTTAAAAAGCGCAAGATAATTTTCTACCGCGGGAATTTTACCAAAAAACATTTTATCATTTTTTTTCTTTTTTAAATGATGCCTTAATATTCCAAGCGTCCCAAGCGGAGTTGATCCGCAGGTAGCAAATGAAGCAATATACTGTGTTTTAAATACTGCTTTTTGAACAAAACGGCGTACAACAAGAGGAAGCCCAAACGCGTAAGATGGAAAAACAATTATTACTGCGTCCGCTTCTATAACAATTTCATTCTTTTGCGCTTCTGTGCCAATATTAAAAATTTCGCAGGTTTCCGCAGAATTTGTTTCATTAATTATTTGCGCTATCTTTTTTGCCGACCAAAGGCTGTTGCCTGTTCCGCTGAAGCAGTAGATTTTTGTCATGACGCATTTACCATTTCATCTCTATCAACAACCGTCTCTATCACCACCGACATTCCGCTTGCAATAATCTCTCTGCACTTTTCACTCCTCATTCCTAATTTCATTCTCTTCATTTTTAATCAGCATATACTCGATTGAATCCACTAAAGCGGCGCGGCTTGCGTCAATTATATCCGCGCTTACTCCGACAGTGTTCCAGCTGCGCTGACCGTCTGTTGTTTCAATTAATACGCGAACCTGCGCGGCTGCCGCGTCTTTACCGTCTATTACGCGTACTTTGTAATCTTCCAGCCGCACTTTCGCAAGCCCCGGAAAGAAACGGGTAAGCGCGCGGCGCAGCGCGCTGTCAAGAGCGCCGACCGGGCCTACTCCTTCCGCGGCGGCAACTTCGCTTTTATCGCCTACAAGCACTTTTACCCAAGCGTATGAGCACTCAATTTTATCGCCTGCGGGGTGTTCGCTCATTACGCGGTATGCTTCAATTGCAAATAACGGCGTATAACGGCCAAGTTCGCGGAGAATTAAAATCTCAAAACTCGCATCCGCGCCTTCGTATGCCCAGCCATCAGCTTCAAGGTTTTTTATTTTTTCAGCTAACGATATAATAACAGGATGATCTTTGTGAACATCAGGCTCAATTTTTTTTACACGCTGCGCGATTGCCGCGCGCCCGCCTACTTCGCTCATTAAAAGATGCCGGTCGTTTCCGACTGCCGCGGGGTTTACATGCTCAAATGATACGCTGGTTTTTAAAACGCCATCTGTGTGCATTCCGCCTTTGTGTGAAAAAGCATGCGTGCCGATATAGGGCATATCATCGCTAATTGTTACATTGGCGATTTCCGCAACTCTTCTTGTAAGTTCTCCGATGCGGACAAGACTGCCCTGCGGCAGACAGCGAAGGTTTAGTTTAAGTTCCAATGACGGAATAAGGGCCGCAAGCGAAGTGTTGCCGCATCTTTCGCCGAAACCGGCAAGCGTTCCCTGCACATGGGCGCAGCCTGCTTTAACCGCGGTGATAGTATTCGCAAGAGCCAGACCGCAGTCGTTATGCGCATGTATGCCGAAGGTCATTTCAGGAAACGCTTTTACCGCGTCCTGTACCGCAGAGGCAATCCTGTCAGGAAAAGAGCCTCCGTTTGTGTCACATAACACAATGCGATCCGCCCCGGAGGCGGCTTTAATCGTTGAAAGAGCGTAAACGCTGTCAGCGGCCCATCCGTCAAAAAAATGCTCCGCGTCAAAAATAACAGTGAGGCCTTCTGATTTAAGAAACCCGATAGTTTCAAAAATCATATCAAGATTTTCCTGCGGCGAGGCCATCAGCACTTCTTTTACATGCAAATCCCAGCTTTTTCCGAAAATAACCGCGCCTTCTGTCTTTGCTTTATGATTTAAAAGAAGCGTAAGGTTACTGTCATCGGACGCTTTAACGCCTTTTTTCCGGGTGGGACCAAAAGCGCAGAGTTTCGCGTTCTTTAATTCAAATGAAAAAGTATTAAAGAATTCCAAATCTTTCGGATTGCTTCCCGGATTTCCAGCTTCTATCCACGCGACTCCAAGCTCATCAAGTGTTTGCGCCACAGCGATTTTATCACGGAGGGAAAAATTAATTCCTTCGCCCTGAGAGCCGTCTCTTAACGTAGTATCAAGAATCTCTATGTCAAAATTTTTATTATCCATATTTAATTTTATGTTATACTATTTAAAAGGAAAAATCTATGATCGTATGTATCGGCGAAGCGGTTATCGACATGTTCCAAAAAAATATATCTGGTTTGGGAGAAGTATTCATGCCTCTGCCGGGAGGATGCACATATAACACATCAATCGCTATAGGAGCTCTTGGTGTTCCTGCCGCGTTTGTCGGACGGATTTCACATAATTTTTTCGGTGATATTCAGGTAAAAAGACTGAATGACTATAATGTAAAAAATGACTTACTGATCCGCTGCGCTGAAAATCCTATTTTAGCTTTTATAAAAACCGAAGAAGGAAGACAGCCGCAGTATGCTTTTTATGATGAGGGAACCTCTGATAAATTACTTTCAACAGGCGAGCTGCCGCAGCTTCCTTTAGAAACTTCATGCATTGTTTTCGGTTCAATTTCAATGAATATGGAACCAATCGCGACAACTATAGAAACATTAATATTAAATGAAGCATCAAAAAATATAAATGAAAGAAAAATAATCGCCTTTGATCCGAATATCCGCCCGTTCATGATAAAAAACAAAAATGAATATATAAAACGCTTTTCCGGATGGGTATGCGCTTGTACTATCGCGAAAATATCAAGCGAGGATTTTGAATATATCTATCCTGATACAGAACCACAAGCGGCGTTAAATAAAATAATCGATCTTGGCGCACGGCTTGCGATTGTCACGCTCGGGCCAGACGGCGCAATTGCCCTTCATAAACACGAAGACGGAAGCGTAATTAAAATCCGCGCGGACGGCATTCAAATCCCGCAAATTGCCGATACAGTAGGCGCGGGAGATACCTTCCTCGGCGCGTTCCTTGCGCGGCTTGCGCAGAAGGGCAAAATGACGTATAACGCTATTGTCAGTTTAAATGAATTTGATCTGCGGGACGCCCTTTCCTTCGCTAATAAAGCAGCCGCCATTGTATGCACAAGATACGGAGCGAATCCGCCGTCAATGAAAGAAATTGAACGCGGCGCTTTTAGCATCGCGTAATTTTTTAGGAGGATTTATGGCGTATATATGGAATTCAATCCTTGAGACAGGACATGAGAAAATTGACGAACAGCATCATCAGCTGCTGGACGCGCTTAATAATATCGCATTGGCTTTTTGGGAAGAAAGGGGAGCGGAAGAAATCTTTAAAACCTTAAAATTCCTTACCGACTATACGATTATGCATTTTTCAACAGAAGAAGAGCTTATGGAAAAATATAATTACAAAGGATTTTCCGGGCATAAAAAAAGCCACGATGATTTTAAAATTACAGTTACGGAATTAACAAAAAAACTTCAGGAAGAAGCGCCGGACAGTGATTTTATTGTCAATGTTACTACGATTATCGGCGACTGGCTGATCAGCCATATTAAAGTCGATGATAAAAAAATGGTTTCTTATATTTTGGCGTCTGACGAGCAGTTTACGCAGATATAAAAACGCTGTTACATGAAATAAAAAAAGAGCGCTGCATAACCTCAGTCTTTGGGTCGCTGGTAGAATCTGCCGTTAAGCTGATAAGTTTTTAACACATTGACAAAAGCGTCCGGATCTATCTGCATTATCACAGGAATTAATTTTTTTACTTCGCTTGCGGTAACAACCGAATAAAGTAAAGTGCGCGTATCCTTGCCGAAGCTTCCGAAACAGTCTACCAAAGTCGCGCCGTGATTGGTTAATTTGTATATATTTTTAAAAATATCGTCGGGTTTATTGGTGACAATAAGAAGCGTTCTCTGCTGATAATTCCTGTAAAGCACCTTAAGAGCCGCAGTAGTAACATACTGGAAAATGATTGAATAAAGCGCAATATCAAGACCGAAAAGAATACCGGCAATTGCGAGAATTACGCAATTTATGGCGAATATATAATTCCATGCGTCTTTACGGTATTTCTCGGAAATAAAAATAGCGATAAAATCAGTGCCTCCGGATGTCGCGTCCGCGTGGAGGCACAGACTAATCGCAAGTGCCTGGAGAAGTCCTCCGAAGACGGCTGACAGAAGGACATCATGAGTAGTAAGAAAGTTTGTAAACATTGACGGCATCCAGTCCGTTAAAAGACCGCTTATTATAACTATCAATATTGAATAAAGGGTGAATTTCTTTCCAATAAACTTAAAACAGACAGCCGCCGGCACCAGATTTAAAATGAAATATATTACACTGTACGGCACTTGAAACTGACCATAGCGAAGACATATCTCCTGAATAAGTAGAGTCAGTCCGGAAAAACCGCCGGGAAGAAGCCCTCCGGCATTAACGAAAGTATTAATGTTAAAAGCGAGGAGCACAGCGCCGGCCAGCACCAAAAACAAACGCCGTGTTACGTGCAATATTTTCTTAGTCATCTGTCTGCCGAAAAAACATTCGCTCCCCTCTCAAGTGCGGCAAGGCCTGTGCGCGCTAATTCAAGAATGCCGTACGGACGCATAAGCAGAAGAAAGCCGTTAAGCTTTTCGGTATTCCCTGCCGCTTCTATAATGACAATATGCTGCTTAGTTATTCCTTTCCTGCTCATGTACTACTTTTTAACTATGGGAGCTGCGTTGGCGACCATTTGGTTAATATTAGCAAGATCGGCGCGCACTGTTTTGGCTTTATCAATAGCGTCCTGATACCTGCCTGCCGCCTGATCAATTTCCGCGCGATCTGCGGTATTGTGAGCGTTAACAATGATTCTGTCCAGCGCGTCGTAATCAAGATTCATCTGCGCGTAACGCGCGGAACTGACATTACTGGTAGTTTCATCAATCTCGGATCTAAGACCGCTTAAAAGAGCTGTTGAATCCGAACCGGTTCTCTGCGCTCCGGCTTTTCCGTCAATTAACGCTTTTTCCGCCGCGGCAATCGCTTCTTCGGCAAGTGTTCTGACGGCGTCATAACGTTTGGAATCCGCTTCAGTCTGCATACGCCGCAGAGCGTCCTGCGCGCGCTCCAGGGTTCCGCCTGCGAATTGAACGGCGTCAGCGTCATTCTCGGCTCTGAAAACCGCTTCTCTCGCGCTGTCCATCAGTGCTAAAGGCGGCTGTTCGCAGCTAAGGAAAAAAACCGGAATAATTAAAATATATAATAATTTAATTTTCATAGAACACCTCACTATTAATTTTAATATATAATATCCCATATATCCAGTGATAATATAAAACCTTCACGTTCCTCCCCCTTGATTTATCCCACCCGGCGCACTATTTTTTATATATGAAGATTATCAGCATCGCGAAAGGCGGGCTTTTTATAATTGAATGTATCAGGATTATAGCTCTTGCATTTATATTAATTATTAGGGCGAACGAAAGCGAATTTTCAACAATAGTGATTTTTGCGGCTCCCGCCGTATTGTTTCCTCTGATGGCTTTGTTTATTTGGCTGGACACAAACCGTTACAGGGCGTTTACACCCCTTTTTACCGCGGGAAAATGTATAAGCGTTTTTATGTTACTGGGCTGGTTTATAATAACCGGACAGGTTACAATGTTTGAAAGTTTAATATTAAGCGGCGATTTATTTGCCTTAGCTTTGATTTTATTAATTAATAATGATTCTGTTAAACATAATGAAAATAAAGCAATAGCTGATACACACAGTGGAGGATGATAATGCGTGTTATTCCAATCGCGAGCGGAAAAGGCGGCGTGGGGAAATCTCTTGTATCTGCGAATTTAGCCATAGCCTTTGCGCAGGCGGGAAAGCGGGTTGTGATTGCAGATCTTGATCTTGGAGCTTCGAATCTACACCTTGTTTTGGGGCATCAGGCGCCTAAAGTCGGCATTGGGACATTCCTAAATAACATGAAATCAAATTTTAATGATATTATTTCCGAAACCGATGTAAGAGGGCTAAGGTTCATTCCGGGCGATAATGAAATACCGGGCGCTTCTAATCTGTCAATTCTTCAGCGAAAAACACTTGTAAAAAAACTCCTTGCGTTAAAAGAAGATTCCGACATAGTAATTCTCGATCTTGGAGCGGGAACGCATCAATCAATACTGGACTTCTTCCTGCTTTCCAATCAGGGCATTGTCGTTTCCGCTCCCGCGGTAACGGCAGTACTAAACGCCTATGTGTTTATAAAAAATACAGTGTTTCACCTGATGTTCAATTCATGGGCAAAAGGCTCTCCCGCGCGGGTATTCATGGAAAAAATCCGCAAAGACGGAGCGGGTCATTCAAAACTCTACATTCCAAGAATACTGCCGGAAATAAAAAAAATCGATCCTGCCTCTCATGAGAAATTTACAAAGCGTCTTAGCTCTCTTACTCCGCGCCTTATCATGAATCTTGTGGACGAGCCAAAGAACGCCGATGTCGCCATGAAGATACGCCGCTCCTGCGAAGAATACCTTGATTTAAAAATTGAACACCTTGGAGTAATTTACCGCGATGTAATTCAGGACACTGCGCTCGCTTCAAGGCTGCCCATTCTTCTTTATAAACCGCAGTCGGTTTTATCGCAGGCAATCTACCGCATCGCGGATAAAATCCTGCAATCCCCGGAAGATAGTTTTACGCCGGATGATAAACAGATAGACGACAGTTTTCAGGAAGCGGAAGCGGAAGCGGAAATTGATTTTGACACAAAGATGGAGTATATCGAAGACCTGCTCCATTCAGGCGCGATGAATCACGGCGATTTAATTGAAACAGTTAAGTCTCAGCAGATGGAAATTTCAAAATTAAAAAAGGAAAATAATTTTATCAAATTAAAATTAACCAAAGCGATGCAGCAGGGATTTAAAGCATAACGGGGCTATATGTTATTATCAATACAATTTCCGTCATGGCTTAAACCGGAAGTAATTCCGGGGCTTCCTGTCCGCTGGTACGGACTAATGTATATTTTCGCGTTTGCCACAGCTTATATAGTATACCGAAGGCAGGTAAAAGAAAGACATTTCCCTATGCCGGAAACTGATCTGTCAAGTTTGTTTACATGGGGAATACTAGGGCTTATTGTAGGAGCGAGATTATTTTCCGCGTTAATTTATGAAACCACAGGCATTTATTTAAGGCAGCCGTGGCTGATCTTCTGGCCATTCCGTAACGGACAGTTTACAGGACTTCAGGGAATGAGTTATCACGGCGGCGCTTTTATGGGGCTATTGTCCGTCGTTATTTTCGCGAAAGTAAAAAAATATAATTTCCGTGAAATCGGCGATATGTTCGCGGCCGCGATCCCTCTGGGCTTTACCTTCGGGCGGTTAGGGAATTTCATAAACGCGGAACTTTACGGAAGAGCGACATCAAGCCCGATTGGAATGATCTTCCCCGGCGCGAGGCCGCTTCCTGCGGGCGAAAGCTGGGTTGCGGACATCGCGGAGAAAACGGGCGCCGTAATTACAGGCGCAATGGTAAATCTGCCGCGCCATCCGTCCCAATTATATGAAGCGTTTTTTGAAGGCATTGTTCTTTGGGCTGTTATCTGGTTTTTCAGAAACAGAAAACCATTCAAAGGTTTTTTAATCGGATTATATTTTTTAGGCTACGGCTTCTTCCGTTTTATTATCGAATATTTCCGCGAGCCTGATACGGAAATCGGCTACCGTTTTGAAATAATTAAAACTTCGCTTCCGAGCGCCTACGCCCATCCTCTTTTAAGTTTTTCAACAGGTCAGATTCTTTGTTTTTTAATGATCCTGTTCGGAATAATCTGGCTTATTATCGCTTCCCGTCTTCCTGACAGGGAAGTAATCCGCATTTACAACAAACAGGAAATGGATGAGGATGAACAGATTAAAAACGCCGAACAAGCCGCAAAAAACAGAAACCAGCGGCGGAAACTCCGGAAAAAGTTAAAATAACTGAACAATATGAAGCAAGGCATTTAAATTATTACCGAATTACTTCATTCTGTGAATAATAATGCTTGTAAAAAAGCCGTTTTGTCTATAAAATTAATACAAACGGAGGATCTATGACCTTAATGGAAATGTTGATTGAAGGAAGCGTATTAAATCTTGTTGGTATGGCAGTAGTATTCATTTTAATGATCGTTTTAATTATGGTAATCGGTAAGGGAGTGGAAGCGAAATACGCCGGTGACAAAGACGTGCCGCATGTTTCCGCCGCTGTAAAAACACAGGACGGCACAATAGCGGCGATTACCGCGGCTGTCAAACACTATAAAAAAAATAAATAACATAAAGGAAGGAAAAAATGCCAAAAGTACAATTAGCCGATTTGGTGCTGCGCGACGCGCATCAGTCACTGTTCGCGACCCGTATGGTCACGGCGGATATGCTGCCGATATGCGATAAACTCGACAAAGTGGGTTTTTATGCACTGGAAGCCTGGGGAGGCGCTACATTCGACTCCTGCATAAGATTTTTAAATGAGGATCCGTGGGAGAGGTTAAAAAAACTGAAAAAAGCCCTGCCAAATACAAAAATCATGATGCTTCTGCGCGGACAGAACCTTTTGGGTTATCGTCATTATGCAGATGATGTTGTCGCGAAATTTGTTGAATACGCCGCGAAAAACGGCGTTGATATTTTCCGTATATTCGACGCGGTAAACGATCCCCGCAATTTTAAAGCTGCGGCGGAAGCGGCAAAGAAAACCGGCAAGCATATACAGGCGGCAATTTCCTACGCGGTAACTCCTTTCCACACAATTGAAAAATACGCGGACTTTACAAAACAGCTTGTTGATATCGGCGCGGATTCAATCTGTATCAAGGATATGTCTGGTCTTCTTAAACCATACGAAGGATATAATCTTGTAAAGGCGATAAAAAAAGTAACAAGCCTGCCGGTTGAAATTCACACTCACGCGACAACAGGAATGTCGGTTGCGACTCTTACCAAGTGCGCCGAAGCGGGAGCGGAAATCCTTGACACGACAATTTCATCAATGTCGATGGGCACAAGCCACAGCCCGACGGAAACAATGGTGGAAATTTTTAAAGGCACTGAATATGACACCGGCTACGACAATATGCTGTTACTCGATATCGCGGCTTATTTCCGCGAGGTGCGCAAAAATTATAATAAATTTGAATCAAGCTTCCACGGCGCTGACACGCGTATTCTCGCGAGCCAGGTTCCGGGCGGAATGTTAAGCAACCTTGAAAGCCAGCTTAAAGAACAGGGAGCTTCCGACAAGATCGACGATGTGTTAAAAGAAATCACTGTTGTTCAGAAAGACGCGGGCTTCCCGCCGCTTGTCACCCCGACAAGTCAGATTGTCGGAACGCAGGCGGTATTTAATGTACTGTTCGGCCGTTATAATAAACTTTCCGGCGAATTCCAGGATCTCATGGCAGGCAAGTACGGCGCGTGCCCTGCTTCCAAAAATTCAGATGTAGTAAAGAAAGCTCTTGAAGCGCTGAAAATGGAGAAAGAAATCACCCATCGCCCTGCCGACGACATCCCCGCCGAATACACAAAACTGGAAGAAGAAGCAAAAAAACTTTTAGGAACAAGCTCAGTTACAACGGAAGACGTCCTTACCTACGCGATGTTCCCGAAAGTCGCTCCTGATTTCTTCAAAAAAAGAGCAAACGGTCCTGTGGTATTTAAACCCGAACCAGAAGCCGCCGCAAAATCTGCGGATCAAGCTGAGCGTTATTCAATAAACGTTAACGGTACAAATTACGATGTAGTTGTCGCTCCTGCGGGAACTGTAGCCGTAACTCCGGCAGCAGCGCCGTCTTCTGCGGCAGCAGCTCCCGCTACGCCGTCAGCATCCGCAGGCGGCGACATTGTTCCAGCTCCTGTTGCAGGAACAGTTCTCCGCTATGTCGCTTCCGAAGGCCAGGAAGTTAAATCAGGAGATACGATTTTAATCCTTGAATCCATGAAAATGGAGCTTGAAATAAAAGCCAACGCTGCAGGAAAAATACACTTCATCGTTCCCACAGGAACACAGGTAGTCTCCAAGCAGCCAATCGCAAAGATAGGCTAATAATAAAAGGAGTGAGGAATTTTAAAAATAAAATTCCTCACTCCTGATTCCATAAGTACCTGTAAATAATGTCTTATAACAGACACTATTCAAAAGCATATTTAAAATACCTGTAACAGATAATTTAATTTTTAAAACAGCCTGTTAAGAATTTTCTTTAAGTTCGCGAAGCTCGTGCAATGTGCGCAGTTTCCAGATCGCTTTTTCCTGAATCTGTCTTACTCTTTCGCGGGTAATGCCTAAGTATTTTCCGGTCTCTTCCAGAGTGAGGGGGTTTTCTCCTGTAAGGCCGAAGCGGAGCTGGATAATTTTCATCTCTCTGTCTGATAGCTGCGAAAGGATTCCGCCCATAGTTTCCTGCAAGGTCATGGAAAAAACCATCTCGAAAGGCTCGGCTCTTATATCGTCTTTTATCAGATCGGCTAACCGGGTGAGGTTTCCGTCATCAACAATTGTGTCAAGGCTTGTGGTTTCCTGCGAAAGTTTCACAATTTCTTTTACTTTGGAAACAGGAACGCCGAGGTATTCTGAGAGCTCTTCTTCGTTTGGATCCCGCCCTAAATCCTGAGTAAGCTGCTTAGCAACGTAATAACATTTTTTAATTGTATTAAGCATATGAATGGGTATTCGGATAACGCGCCCTTTATCGGCGATGCTTTTTATAATCGCCTGCCTTATCCACCATGTACCGTAAGTCGAGAACCGGCATCCTCTTGTGTAATCAAAACGCTCAACCGCTTCTATAAGGCCGATATTTCCTTCGTCAATTAAATCAAGTAACGATAATCCGCGATGCTGATAATTTTTGGCGATTGACACAACAAGGCGAAGGTTTGCGTTTATCATAGTATTTTTATAATGAAGAAGCGCGCTGTCAAGAGCTGATTTTTCAGATGTTTTATCATTAGCTGAAAATTTATTTGCATCCCCGGCTTCAGGCTCCTTCGCGGGTGTATTGGATATATTTTTAATTTTCTTTGTATCTGCTTCAAGCTCCTTGATTTTTACCCGCAAACTGATAATTTTTTCGCCGATATTTTGCTCTTCCTGAAGCGTTAAAAGCGGAAATCTGGAAATCTGCCTGAAATAAAGCGCCAGCGGATCGGACTCCTTCTGCGCTTTTACTCTTTTATGAGGTTTATCCAATATCTTTCTGGGTTTTTTTCCGACTTTCTTTATTCCTATTTCCATGTTCTACCCCTGAAAATTTAATTTTATGTTATGATCTTGGCGCTAATGCCGGATCAAGTGGTATTTCACCGCGAAAAACCATGAAGAAGTGTTGCGGTTTTTCAGAAACCGCGTTTATTCCCAATCTTCCCAATTCCATTCCGGGTGTTATCCTGTCCCCGACATTTACCGTTATGGTCTGGCAGCCGCCGTACATGTAAAAATAGCCTCCGGCCGCTTCTACAATTACTACTCTGCCGAATTTTCTCCACGGACCTGCGGATACTACACTGCCATGCGTTAAACTTTTTACGGATTCATATAACTCGCCTTCTATTACAACGCCCATCTGCCCAGTCATATAGGCAATGTTTATGGGATGAACAGGCCAGCGCAGCGTGTATATTGCGGCGCTCTGAACCGCGGCGCTGCCGGGCACCTTTATTACATCGCCGGCTTTAAGCACATGGCTGGAAGAAAATCTGTTAATTTCCAGTAAATTCTGCAAAGTTATACCATGCGAGCGGGCGATTCCATAAAGAGTGTCGCCTCTTTGCGCGCGGTAATCAACTAATGTTACTGTCTGCGAAACATTAACCGCGGCAGGCAATACTGATTCATTTGCGGAAACACCCGAATCGGACGGTATAACAAGCCTTTTTCCGACAAAGAGCTTTGAAGGATCAGAGATACTATTGATTCTCATTAATTCATCCGCATTTACGCCGTAAAAACGGGAAAGCGAATAAATTGTATCGCCTCCTGTGACAACATGGATCAAGTCCTCGGCCGCAAGCGCGTCCTGATATTTTCCAAAAGAAACAGCGTATGCTAAAATAAAAAACAAAATAATTCTTCGCGGATAGTTCACAACTCTACATTATCGGCACGAAAAGCGTAAAACTTGAGCGTATATGGAATCAGATATTTTAGCTGCTAGTATTTTTGCAGTTCATCATACAGATGTTCAATAATCACACCTGCTTTTTCAAACATCGCCAGAGAGTCATCCCCGTCCTGATATCGGCGCTGGCAGACAACTCGTTTTATTCCGCAGTTAATGATTAACATCGCGCATATTCTGCACGGGGTCATACGGCAATAAAGAGTGGCTCCGTCAATGGGAATACCCATCTTTGCCGCCTGACAAATAGCGTTCTGCTCGGCATGAACAGTTCTTACGCAGTGTGTAGTTTCTTTGCCGTCCTCATGTAACATTTTTTTAAATTGATGCCCGACATCATCGCAGTGCGGAAGCCCTGATGGAGCGCCTACATAACCTGTTACCAGCAATTGTTTATCTTTCGCTATTACGCATCCGGATCTTCCTCTTTCGCAGGTAGCCCTTTTCGAAATAGCCTCGCAAACTTCCATAAAATATTCATCCCAGCTTGGTCTTTTATAATCACCCATTTTTTACTCCCTGAAACTTAAATAGATTATAACAGACAGTTTAAAATTAACTTGCTTCCAGAATAATACGGTATTTCAGATATACTTCTTCCAGTGTGTGCAGGGGGCCTGGCGCGTTGACTCTCTTGCGCAGTTTGCAGGCGCTTCTTCTTTCAACAAAGAAATCGTAAATCGCTCTTGGGTCGTGATCGTTTACTGTTGAATATACCGGATTGGAATCCAGATACGATCTTACTTCTTTATGGCTTAACGATGTAACGCCGTAACGTTTTAATCTGTTCCTGACCTGTATAATTTCTTCATAAGAGAGGCCGAAAAGAAATTCTTCAAGAGCCCACCGGGTTTTATCATTGGTTGATTCTTCCTTAAGAAAATCTTCCCATTCTGTTTCGATTCCCATATCGATGGAAATTCGCAGGAGTTCGGTATTGCCGTCCATCGTACCGAAACTTGGCGGAGACGAGTCTCTTGCCGTCCAGAGAGAAGAAAGCGCCATTAAATGGCGGACACTGCGCTGATCCGTGCCGCTGTCCCATAACGCGATTAGATCATTGGCAAGTTTGGATTTTGTATTGCTGGAAAATTCCGGATCATCAAGGCAGGAGAAATAAACATCCTCCGCCATCAGGGTAAAAACAATTGAAAAAGTAATGTCTCTTGCTTTTGTGTGCAGTTTATCATTCCCTTCCGTAAGCCTTGTTATAAGAGAAAATGAGTGAAACTTCGCGACAAGAAAACTTCTAAGAGCCGCAACCTTAGCGGGAGTATGCAGAATATGACTTGCCGATGAGAAGAAAAGCAGAGATTCCGTTAGCTGATTTTCGTTGATTAAAATATCATTAACAAATTTTGTTTCTTTTATTGAGGGATAATCAAATACCGCATTCCCGAGATTATACAGCCGCCGGAATCTTTCACACATCAGCGAAAAATCACCGGTATCTTTTTCCTTGAGCCATTCTTCGGCTTTTAAGACAAGGATTTCCTCGTCTTCCGATAAAACCCGTGAATTTTCCCGCGCAGAATGCGTCTGCGTCTGAACCATAATAATAATATTATATCAGAATATATAAAAATTGACAAATAATATTTTTTAAGAATATTTTTCGAAAATGTTTTTTTATTAATAAATATTGCGTTATATTATTTTAAGGAGTCTGTGTGAAAGAAAGAAATTATCTGAAATTATCCGTTATTATACCGGTTTTATCACCAAAAACCATTTATTATTTATACTGCCGCTTCTCTTTGGCGCAGGCGGCCTTGTCCTGACAATAGTCCTTCAATTTGACGGTGAATTTATAGAAATACCCTATTTGCTGTATATCGGGTTATTTATCAGCATAACGCTTCTTTGTACCGCTTTTATTTTAAAACTGCGCTCGTATATCCGCAAAGCGTAAGAATATTTCCGCTAAGGCTTGCGCTGCCTATTCCGGCATATCCCCTTAATTCGGAAAAATTTATATCTGTATACAGGCTTAGATCGACGCTTGCTTCATTCGCGCCTGTATTATGGAATACCGCAGTCACGCTTCCGTTGTAATTGGAAATAAAACCGCCGAATGACGGATACTGCGAAAAATTTAAAGGTTCAACGCGGCCCCTGGCTATTTCTGGATTTGCGTTACGCAATCTTATTAATTTTTTGTAATGGTTCAAAAGACTTTCCCTGTCATACGACTGGCTTCTTACTGTTCCGTTTATCTGGTAGCTGCTGTCGTATGTAGAGCCTCTTGGATTTCTTACAGTATCGTTATCACCCCAAAGCATCGCGAGCCTTCTGTTAGCGTCAGTATTCGCGCTGCCTCTTGAACCTTTCATGCCTATTTCTTCGCCGTAATAAATAAAAGGGCTCCCGCTTGATAATATGTAAAGATTCGCAGCGACATGCATTAAATGGTCATCCACAGAGAGAAACCCCGCCGCCCTGTCCATATCATGATTGGAAATAAATGGATTTAAAACAGCGCTTGGATTTTTTTCCAGCACGCGTCTTTGATAATCGGCAAGGCGCTGCGCGTATTCTGTAACGCTGCCAATTCCCTGAGAGGCGAAATAAATTTCTCCGGACGAGCCTGCCATTCCAAAGTCAAAGCAATTAACAGCTTCATAATAATCCTGTATCAGAATATCGCCGGACCAGTTTTCCGCGACTATATAAACGTCATAAAAATTTTTTTTACATTCCTCATTGAGCCATTTTAAGAAATTGATGTTCCTTAAGTCTTCGCCAAGGTAATAAAATTTTACGGCGTCAAGCCTGAATCCTCCGACGCCTTTGTCAAGCCAGTATTTTACGATGTCCGCTATCTCGCGAAGCACATCGGGGTTATCAAGGTCGAGCTCCGGCATTTCGGATGAAAAGTTTCCCTCATAATAATACTGCGTTCCATCCGGAGTTTTCTCAAACGCGTACCATGTTTTTCCCGAACTTCTTTCTGTAGTAAGAACATAGTACTTAGCGTAAGCGTCGTTAAGGTTTCCGGCTTTTACAGCGTTCTTCGCGCTTACAAACCAGGGGTGTTGTGAAGATGTGTGATTCAGAACAAGATCGATGATCAGTTTTATACCGCGCCTTTCACATTCGGCTATAAGCTCATCAAAATCTTCCATAGTGCCGTACTGGCGGTCTATGCTGTAATAATCGGTTACGTCATATTTATGATAACTTGGAGAGGGCATGACAGGCATCAGCCAGATTCCTTCTATGCCAAGGCTCTTTCCGGAATCCGGCACGCCGTCATTCAGATAATCAAGCCTGTTAATAAGACCTCTTATATCACCTAAACCGTCATTATTTGAATCAGAGAAAGCTCCGACAAAAATCTCATAATATGTGCGGTAGTTATCCGTAACCGCGCTGTATTCAATATCCCTGATCAAAATACTATCCATGACAACCGCGTCCTGCCGGAGATTCTGACAGCTTAAAATAATAACAAGAATAAAAATAACCGGTAACAAAGAACGGGGTTTCATATGCTCCTTAGCTTTTAACAGCGCCTGCGGTAACTCCTTCGATATAGAACTTCTGCATTGACAGGAACAAAGCTACAATCGGAATGGCGATAAACAAACATCCCGCGCAGAAAATCGTGAATACATTGGAGTCTACCCTTTGCCCGTACAGCATGTAGTAAAGACCTACGGCTGTCGTGTGCAAATGAACATTCTGTTCTCCCAAAATAATGCGCGCGAAAATAAAGTCCATCCACGGGGCCATAAACGCCATGAGCGCCGTATAGACGATAATCGGCCTTGAAATAGGCAGGATAATTGAGAAGAAAATTCTCGACTGCATCGCTCCGTCAATTTTCGCGGCTTCTATCAGCGAATCCGGAATTGTATCGAAAAATCCTTTTCCGATATAAAAACCAAGACCCGCGCTGACTGAATAAACAAGAATAAGCGCGAACAGGGACTGGGTAAGACCAAGCGCTTTTAGAATGTAATAAATCGCGATCATTGACATGAATCCGGGGAAAAGCCCTAAAATCAGCGCGAGATTCATAATCGGTTTTCTCATTTTAAAACGCATCTTGCTCATAACATACGCGGTGCATAAAATCAGGAAAGTAGAAAGGGTTGTGCTGAAAACAGCGACAGTAAGGGTATTTGTCACCCACCTTCCAAAGTATGTGGTTGTAAACAGCAGTTTGAAATTTTCAAATCCAAAACCTTTTGGAATATAATTTGAAACAACAATTCCGATTAATGTACCTTGATCGTTATATTCCACCCTGAAGGCGCTGAGCACTACCCAGAGAGTCGGATATAGCCAGATAACGCCAAGAACTATTAATACAATGTGTACAATTGTAAGAGAGGCGATTTCGGTTCTTTTTATTGAACCAACCTTGGCGGCTTTTGTCATTGGAATCTATCCTCCTCTTTATAAGCTTTGGATCTTCTGTATGTAATTAAGGTTATTGTAGAAGTGCAAAGGAATGTCATAATTCCGACAACTGATCCAAGATTGTATTCTCTTTCATCAATGGATAATTTATACAGCCATGTTACTAAAAGGTCTGTAGAACCTGCCTTATAACCTCCCGCGACCGGCGGTCCGCCGCCCGTTAAAAGATAAATAACATTAAAACTGTTAAAGTTGCCGACAAAAGACGAAATAAGATACGGAGTGGTAATAAACAGGATATACGGCATGGTGATTTTAAGTAAAATTCTGAATTTACTCGCGCCGTCTATTCTCGCGGCCTCGTACAAATCAGCCGGAATGTTTAATAATATACCGGTAGTCATAAGCATTGTGTAGGGAACGCCGATCCAAAAGTTGGTAAGAATTACAGTAATTCTTGTTCTTAATATGTTTTGCGAATTATTTAGGAATGAAATTGGATCATCTGTAAGACCAAGACTCATAAGCATGTTATTAAAAGGCCCAAGTTCTCCAAGCAGGTTTCTGACCGCGAGCAAAGAAACAAACTGGGGCATTGCGATGGTCAGAATAAAAATGGTTCTCCAGAATGTTTTAAATTTGACGCCTTTCATGTTTATCATGATTCCAAGGAATATTCCGCCGAAATAACATGTAAAAGTAGAAAAAATTGTCCATGTCAATGTCCAGCCGAGTACAGGCAGAAACCTCTGCCCTATCTCGCCTGTCTGTGTAAAAATCGCCGCAATATTCGCGAACCCGACCCAGTCAACTAACTGCGCTCCCTGATGTTCAGCGTCAAAATTTGTAAAAGCGATAAAGATCATAAAGACAGTGGGCATCAATGTAAAAATAGTTACGCCGATAAAAGTGGGTGTAAGAAGCGTTACATGAAAACGGTTATCCAATAGATGCCTTATATCTTCGCCGAAGGTCTGCGCTCTCCCTTCTTTTCGTTTATCACATTCAGCTTTATACGCGCTTTCAAGATTGCTCAGATACAGAAGAAAGAAAAGGATGATTATTCCCATGGTGACAACGCCGAACAGCATCATTAGCATTGAGTTGTCAGTCATTGTGAATATATCGCCCGGATTTGTACCTAACGTTGTAAAGTTTATAAGAGCTTTATAGCCAAACGGAGTATCATTTACCCTTGGGCAAAGAGCCATAAAGGCAATGAAACCCGCCTGAAAAATGAGATAAATAAAACCTTTTATTATCTGTTTGTGATATAAATTACCAAATCCCATTATGAAATGGGACATTTTAACCGGGAAACCGCCGTCTATAAATCTTTTACAAAAATTAATAAAAAAAAATTTAAATCCTCTTCCTATAGAAACAACAGCTTTTATAAAAGAAGAATTTGATCTAGCTACTTCCCCTAATTGTTTTTCAATTGGCACGGAAATTACACCTCTTTTAAAAAGCGCCTGTAAATAAATTTACAGGCGCTACACTTTTTGATTACGGTCTTGAACCGGTTTTCCAAATTGATTCTACAATTGCTAACCCTGATCTGACTTGTTGAGTAGTACTGTATTGATTTCCAATATTCGTCAGAATATCAAGTATGATTTGCGGACCACCTGATTGATAGTAATAGAGGTTCGCTCTTGCATTGAAAATAGGTTGAGGCCTTCCTCTGTCAAACATTTCAAACTGCATACGGGCAAGTAATCCTTCTATTGTATTTGCTCGTGTCCCTGTAAATTCCGTTCTTGCGTTCTTATAAGCAGGTTGATTTTGTATGGCATTAAAAGCTTCTTCCTGAACTTCCTTACTGGAAAGATATAATAAAACCTGCTGTACTGCGGCTGCTCTTGCAGCTTCTGCCGCATTATTTGTATTATATTTTTTCATAACAAACAGGAAAGCGTCAGAAAAAGTACCTGATCTCATTGTTGTCCCAGCAGCAATATTTGTACCCGCTACATCCTCAGCTGTAAGGGTAAAGTTCGGAAGAACCGCTATTCCAAGATTGCTTCCAAGCGCAGCGCTTGCTGCTTTAAAATTCCATGCGCCTCCGATCAAGGAAAGAGAAGCTTCGTTCTTAAGTTCTACTTCCCAGCCAGAATCAGATGGTTTTTTTCCTCCGTTTGCATCTGTAAAGAACCTGCGGCCCCATTGCATAGTAGCTACAGCTAAATCGGAAGTAATGTTACTGTTAGTGAGAACATTATTTAAAAATATATCAGCAATAGCTCTTTGATCTGATTCTCTGGTTGCAAGTACAAGGAATGAATTATTATAACCATCATCACCGAGTAAGGACACAGATTGTTTTCCCAGAGATTTTGCTTTTGCTAAAATACCTTCCCATGTTTTAACATCATCCTCTGTAAGGCGTGCTTTGTTATAATACAATATAAGCGCCTGGGAGCGGTAGGGAATACCAAAAGTATATTCAGTATTCTGTACTGTCGCTTTTACTAAGCTCTGAAATGAAGCCGGATTGTCGTTTTGAATTTGGCGTAACAGCGCTTGATCAGTGACAGGCCCAATTACACTTGCTCCCGCAGTCAGCTTACCCAGATTGTCATGCGCTATGGAAAAAATATCCGCACCTGCGGCTGTGTCGTCCATAAATTTCGCGGCAGCGCTACCGGCATCAACCGCTTCAACAGTAACAGTGTAAGCAAAACCTGGATTCCTTGCTCTGTATTCGTTCATTTTTTGTAAATAGAAAGGTACAGCTTCAGCTCCAACCCAAATTTTGATATTTCCTCCTGCCTGCGCTTGCGCCTGTGTTTGAGTCTGCGGCTGAGTTTCACCACCGGCAAAAACCGGAATACCTAAAACGGCGAGTATCAAGATGGCCAAAATGATTTTCTTCATGAAATCCTCCTGATTTATTAAAATAAAAAAGGACTCTCCAAAACACAAGTTCCAAAGAGCCCTTACATCGCGAAGTTATTAAAAACTTACTACTTTACAATCGCACCCATTGCTCTGCGGCCGCCTTCCAATACGGCAAATACGATGTAATATGGAACAGCGCCTTTTAAAAGAACAGGATTGTCATCATTGCCGCCCAGACCGTCACCAGCTGCTGTTGCTACTTCTGGAACACGAGCAGGAGGTGTATACAGTGTAGAAGGACTCAGGTTTATAACCCCGCCAGCTTCCCTGCTGGGTATCCACATATCAAAGAACCAGCCGCTATCATCTGTCGCATCCTCTATGAGACGTATAACCTTAACTGCGAAATTTCCGTCTAAACTGATATTCATACCGGAAAATTCAACACTCCATCCAGCAGGTTCCTCGGTATCAGGTGTATATTCTTTCAGGTACACATAAAGCGCATCATCAAGAGCCGCGCCTAACGGAGCGAGCCTTCTGTCGTCTTTGGATACATTTTCCATCATATACTTAGCATCATAGGTTTGTGTCCAACCGGCAAACTGCCCGGTTATACGATAATTATACTTCGCATCGCTGGCTGCCGGAGCCGGATTCCAACCTGTCGGGATGCCTTTCTGGATGTTTGCGCAGCCCACCGCGAAAAGCGCAATAATAGCGATAATCGCAATAAATAACACTTGTCTTTTTTTCATTAATTTCCTCCATAATGAATTAACTTTTTATACATACATAATAATACGAAATTCAAAATATGGCAAATTTTTTTTACAAGAATTTTCATAATTTCATACTAATAAAGCCTTGCAAACAGTTCAATTTACAATTTATTATTATTATATAAGGAAAATCATATGCCCAAATGGCTTGAAAACGCGGTTTTTTATGAAGTTTACCCGCAGACTTTCTGCGATTCAAACGGAGACGGTATCGGGGATATTCCCGGAATAACAAGCAAGCTCGATTATATCAAAGACCTCGGCTGCAACGCCCTTTGGCTTAATCCCTGTTATGATTCTCCCTTTAAAGACGCGGGCTACGATGTGCGGGATTATAAAAAAGTCGCGCCGCGCTACGGCAGCAATGAGGATTTATTCGCTCTTTTTAACGAAGCCCATAAAAGAAATATGCATGTGATCCTTGATCTGGTTCCGGGCCACACCTCGGAAGAACACGCGTGGTTTTCGGAATCTAAAAAAATAGAGCCGAATGATGAATTTAAAAACCGTTACATCTGGACAGACAGCTGGTTTTTCTGGGGGCTTGACGGCTTAAAATTTGTCGCAGGCGAAGCTGAAAGGGACGGCTGTTATATCATCAATTTTTTTAAATGCCAGCCTGCGTTAAATTACGGTTTTCTTGAACGCCGCGAAAAATGGCAGCTTCCCCCCGATCACCCTGACTGCATCGCGACTGTGGAAGCGCTTAAAGATATAATGCGTTTTTGGCTGAAAGGCGGCTGCGACGGTTTCCGCGTCGATATGGCCGACTCTCTTGTAAAGCTTGACGATGAACGAAAAAGCGCGACAAGCGCTGTCTGGCGGAACATCCGTTCCATGCTCGATAAGGAATTCCCGCAGGCGATGATTGTTTCTGAATGGGGCTCTCCTGTTCTGTCAATAAATGCCGGCTTTCACGCGGACTTTTTACTTGATCACAGGGACTCAGGCTACCGCAGCCTTATACGTGATTATATTGACGGAGGGAAAGGCGACAGCTATTTTAGAAAAGAGGGAAACGGAAACATCAAAAGATTTTTGAATCAATATTTACCATGGTACGAAGCGGTAAAGGATAAAGGTTATATCAGCATAATCACAGGAAACCACGATACTCCGCGAATAAGCAATCATCTTGATACCGCAGAGACCGCGCTTGCTTTCGCTGTTTTTTTTACTTTTCCCGGAGCTCCGTTCCTTTACTACGGCGATGAAATCGGAATGCGCTACCAGAGCCGCCTTCCGACAAAAGAGGGAGGCTACAGCCGCACAGGTTCAAGAACTCCGATGCAGTGGAACTCAGGCGTTAACGCTGGATTTTCTCAGGCGCCTTCTGATCAGCTCTACCTGCCCGTTGATTCAGAGAGCGGAAAACTCAATGTTGAAACGCAGGAAAAAGAGCCGTCGTCTCTTTTTAACACGGTAAAAACACTCCTTCGCCTTAGAAACAGCGAAGAAGATCTGCAGTCAAAACCAAACCTTGAAATACTTCACGCTCCGGAAGGGAATATAAACGACCGTTCATTTTTTTACAAGCGCGGAAAGTGCGTCATTGGCGTAAATCCCGGAAAAACCGAAACTCGTTTTCCGATTGCAGCTAACGGGGAGTATAATCTGTTGTATTCTATTGGCGGCTGCGGTTATGAAAACGGCGTTTTCAGAATGGAATCGCAGAGTTTCGGAGTCTGGCGATTATAAAATAATTGAGAGGGAACCAGCATGGTTTCCGGACAAGTTCATCTTTTGTATATTGGACTTGTTCGACAACCCGTCGTTTGGCTAAAGCCAAACAAGTTGTCTCACAAGTCCTGCATTTTTTCGGGCTAAAGCCCTGCAAAAATGCGATTTTTGTAATGTAGTTGTTCAATAACTGAAGTTATCGAACAACTCTATTATTAAAATAAAAATAACAATAATCACATAAAAGAAAAAAAAGGAATTCTGTTGAAAAATATGTTATATATTTTTATTATAGTAATAGGGGATATATATTATGAAAAAAGTGATAATTATATTATTAATAATTTTTTCTTCATTAGCTGTAATTGTGTACGGAGGCGTTTTTCTAGGGCATAAAGTAATTTCCCCGTTAAAAAGATCAAATGTCCCGACAATACCGGTATTAACGGACGGTAATTTTACATTCGGTCCGCAGGCGCATTTAACGCAGCCGCAAAATATTGACGAATACATCAGGCTTTTGGCGCGTCAGATAAAATTGTATAACGAAATCGCGCCTGATTTATGGCCCGGTAACGCGCTTGTAAATCAATCCGCAGTTGTGGAAGAAATATCAAGTAAAAAATTTTTCTATATTGAAGCGGACGGAAAAATTACGCCTCTTACAAAGAGTGAAGCTCTCAATTTTGGTTTTTACCGCGCAGCATATACAGGCGGATTCAGTTTTTATGACGGCGGTGTGTATCTAGCAGTTGATAAAAACGAAATGACCAATTTTCTTATGTGGCAGAAATATCTGCATCTTGGCACATATGACTCAATTCTCTTTTTAACTCACGAAGGTTTTCACGCAAAGGAACAGGTGAAATGGCAAAAGCCGGTTAATATTCATAACGGAGAACGGAATGGATATAACAGCAATATTCCCGCGCGGGCAAAACGGCATGTGCTTCAAAAGCAGCTATTGAAAGCGGTAAGCCAGCCTGGCAGCACTGCTCTGATACTTGAAGCGCTCTCTACATACGCGGACTGGAAAAATCAATTTCCCGATGATTATATTAATTCCACATTCTTCGACCGCATAGAAGGAACGGCATTCTATTTTGAACTGATTACAGGTTTATATACTGGTTATCCCGATCAAATTAAAAATGAAAACGATATAGACCGCGCTCTTGCGCTTCTTGCAACCCGCGAAGATGTTTACCTGAAATATGGATTAATAAGCGAAAGTTACACCGTAGGCGCTTTTGCGTGCATATTACTCGAAAGGCTTGATATCAACTGGAAAGAAAAGCTGATAAATGATCCTGACACGACTCCTGTCGAAATGCTCTTACAGCATTTTGTAAATGAAACACTGCCTGAGCCAAGACAAGTCACTCAGGAAGAAATCGATGAAGTGAGCATAAAAATTAATACACCTGCTGTGAACAGAGGATTACCGTTGCTTATGAAATTTTTATATGACCTGCTTTTTTAACGCACAAGATTAAAATTAGCGGCACACTGTCGGGCTGCTAAAGCAGCCCTTGCTTTTTTCATCTTGATTACTTACAATGTTGCTACAACGTGTTGATTTTATTCATCCACACAGCTTCGCTGTGTTTTTGGTTAGCGGCGCACTGTCGGGTTGCTAAAGCAACCCTTGCTTTTGTCATCTTGATTACTTACAATGGTGCTACGCTGTGTTAACTTTGTCATCTGCACGGCTTCGCCGTGCTTTTAGTTAGCGGGGGTGCACCGGTTTCGACTGGTACGTCTTCGGGGTATGGACTGCAGATGGAGCGCTCATCTCCTGATTGAGCAAAAAATTTAACTGCCAACAAAACTGTCAGTTACGACTACGCCTTAGCTGCGTAATCGCGTGGAACTGCTGCGCCGCTCTGAGGAGCAGATTCCGCGTCGCAAACAGAGCTGGTCATTCCGCCGCTTACGGAGGCGGAACGATAAGATTTTCCGGAATACGGACAGGCCGCGCGCCGTTTAGCCAAGCCTGCCCCGACAATTTAATAAACGGCTAAATCTGTAGATGTTTATGCTTCGCGTATTGGGACGCGGGTTCGACTCCCGCCACCTCCAGAGAATTTTTTAAACTCATTATTTTAAAAATTGAAAATACGACTATTGAAACTCCTATAATGCGGGAGTCGAAACGCAGCCGCGACCATGAAGACGCGAAAGCGTCTGAGTGGTAAACCGGCAGGATGCCGGTTTAGCGGCGCAGACGGACTGACAGCCCGAAGCAGGAAGCTGAGGGCTGGAAGGCGACTCCCGCCGCCTCCACTTTATGCTCGTTTTGTTTCTCTTGACTATTTAATGAGCTCCGTTTAATCTGGAAGTAGATTCCAAATTAAACGGAGCTATAAATGCTTGAAAGAACGATGGCAAAAGCAATAAATGAATACTCCCGCAGTTTCAGAGTGTTATTGCTGACAGGCCAGAGACAAGTGGGCAAAACAACCTTGCTTGAAAGCATTGCGAAAGAAAAACGGAAATATATCACTCTTGATAACCCAAAATACCGCAGTTTGGCGCAAAATGATCCGGAGTTATTTTTAACTGAAAATCCTCCGCCTGTTCTTATTGATGAAGTCCAATATGCCCCGGAAATTTTCCCGTATATTAAAATGTATGTTGATACCCATAAAAAAGAAAAAGGCGCTTTCTGGCTTACAGGCTCTCAGAAATTCAGTTTAATGAAAGGGATAAATGAATCTCTTGCGGGGCGGATTGCTGTCCTTGAACTGCTGGGGTTATCGTACCGGGAAAAAACAAAGCAGCCATCAAGCGGCAGTCCTTTTATACCTGAACTCAGGCAGCAAAATGAAATAAAAAAGCCGCTTTCAATAAAAGATATATACCGTCATATCTGGGAAGGTTCCCTGCCTGAACCGGTTGTAAATAAAAAAATAAACCGCGAGGCTTTTTATTCTTCTTATGTTCAATCATATATAGAGCGTGATGTCAGGGATTTTTACCGGGTGGAAAAACCTGTTCAATTTTATAATTTTATTTCGGCTGTCGCAGCAAGAACCGGTAATCTTGTCAATTACAGTAATCTTGCAAATGATATCGGGATTGATTTAAAAACAGCTCAAGCATGGATGGGGATTCTGGAACGTTCCGGGATTGTTTACCTTTTACAGCCGTATTCCCTGAATGTTACAGGCAGAATTATAAAAACACCTAAAGTTTATTTCATGGATACAGGTTTATGCGCTTATTTATGCCGCTGGGAAACACCGGATACTCTTTATTCGGGCGCTATGGACGGAGCAATCCTTGAAACATGGTGCTTTGGTGAAATATTAAAAAGTTATTGGAATAACGGTGTTGATCCTCTCATTTATTTTTACCGGGATACTGATCAAAAAGAAATTGATTTCATCATAGAAAAAAACATGACATTATATCCAATTGAAGTAAAAAAAAACGCAATGCCCTGCGAGAAAGATATAAAAAATTTTAACGTTATTAACAAGCTGGGAAAAAAGACAGGTACAGGAGCTGTTCTCTGTCTTGCTAAGGAACGAGTTGCATTAAACCGAAACGCGGTTTGTATTCCGGTGTGGGAGATATAAGACTGAATGATATTTGATTAATTTAGTTTTTCAATTTTTTTATTGATATTAGTTCCCATATAGCGGCTGCTGATTTGCCAGTAATACATTTTATATTTCTTAAAAAATCCTTTTTTTAATGTCTCAAAACTTATTGCCATAAATTTTTTAATATCACTTCTGACTTTCTCGCATACAATTTTTCCGCATCTTTCATCATTAAGAGGTTCGCCGTAACCGCTTTTTATCCTGGAAAATAATATATTGATTAACCTTAATAAGTCTTTTTGCTTCGCGTCAGTAAATATTGGATTTACAATATGTCCGCTTATCTCCTGCACCATTTCATAATAATCAAAAATTATTTTATTTTTTCTTGCATATGAGCGAATCTTTTCTTCAGCCTTGTCCTGCGTCATGGACTCTACGTCCCCCTACAATATATGTCAATTCATTCATCGGTACAGGGGCAGAAGCGTTAACTTCTCTACGGGATAAATATTCTGAAGTCAAATAGTTTAATTCATGTTTAATTTCATACTTTTTGCGTTTTTTTATACATTTAACAGGCACTCCGAACGCACGTGCAATTTTTAAATTTGATTTATCTTCCCATAATGATAACAACTCAGTAGGAACAAGCAGATTCGCGGCAAAATAATCTGCAATCTCTTCCTCAATAATTTCTGTTACTGTTTTATATAAAGCTGTTTTAACTGTAATTTCATTATTGACCTGCTGAAAATGTTTTTGTAATACAGATAAAACAATTTTACTTGACACACATTTGTTTAACAGAAAAGAAATATCTTTTGCAATTATCTTTGAAACAACTTTTAAATTCATCCATGTGAATATTTCTATTTTTTTATATTTCTTTCTTTCGTAATCTTTTAACTGTAATAAATAATCGCTTTTACTTTTTGTCGCATCACTTTTTTTAGGGAGCTGTTCAATTATAGTTTTTAAACTGTGCATGTCATTAAGTTTAGGCGCGGAACGCTTGTCTGATCTATATGTATCGCCAAAGTAGATACATGCGCACGCTTCAGCCAGTAAAAAACTTGGTAAATAATTCGGCAATTGTTTTGCGGCTTTTTTAGATATAAAGTGTTCAATTTCATGCGCGATGGAAAAACGCTGTACTTCCGTATTTTTTCGGTTATTTACAAAAATAATAGACATACCATTATCTTCTATAAGAAAAGCAAAATGATTTGCATTATATCCTTTTAAAAAATTTTGAAAGTTCTTTATTTTATATTTTCTGGCAATGTTCTCCGGTCTATCGTTAAATGAGGTATATATTATTTCTTTAATGCCAACCTCTCCCGCTATTGCATCAACATCAATAGACGGGTCTTCCGAATAACACTTATTCTCATCTGAAGGAATAATATTATCAATGCATTCTTTGGTATATGAGTATATAAAATCATTAAGAGTCATTATTGAACTAATGGCAAAATCAGCCATAAATTAACCTTGCTCCTTACATAATAATCAAGATAGGAGAATTACTCACATCTAGTGTCCTGTTTTATTTAGTTTACATGATAACAAATGCGCTAATTCCTTATTGTATAAGGAATTAGCTTAACATTCATTCCGTCATTTGTATAAGACAGGACGCTAATTGCATTGCTTAAGACCATAATAACACCCCTATCTCCACATAAAAAGCTTTAAGGTAATCAAAAAACGCTGTAATTAAATTATAACAAGTGTTGTGTATAATATCAAGTAAATCCTGATTAGGCTGATTTAACTTCCCTCTACGTTCATCCTGTCCGCTGTACTACTGGGAGCGCACAACACGAAAACCGACATTGGGATTCCTGAAGTCAGGATTGAGATAGCTACGGCTCACAGAACGAACTTGCTCAGCAGCCGGATTGCTCCAACTCCCGCCGCGTAGCACACGGTAAGAGCCGGAAGCCGCTCCAAGCGGATTTGTCTGCGCGCCTTGGGGGTATGTTCCATACCAGTCCCAGCACCATTCGAATACGTTCCCGCTCATATCATATAGCCCAAGTGAGCTGGGCGCTTTAGTTCCTACAGGATGCGCACTGTTTCCGCTGTTACCTACATGCCACGCCACAGCGCCTGCGTTATTGCTCCCCGAATATGTATAAATTAAAGGGTCCCTGCCTCCACCCTTGGCAGCGTACTCCCATTCTGCTTCTGTAGGCAGGCGGTAACCGTTTGCGTTCCAGCTGCATGTTATGTTATTTCCGGAGCCGCCGTAAACCGGCGTTAATCCTTCTTTTACGCTTCTTTTGTTACAGTACTCTATAGCTTCATTCCAGCTTACATAGTACATTGGATAATTATCTCCCTCGCCGCGCAAAAACAATGTTCTGTCCTCCATATCACGCTGCTGGCGAATAGTTGTTCCCATAACATCAAACCATTCTTTCTGCGTAACTTCGTATATACTCATATAAAAACTGTCGACAGTTACCTGCCTTACAGGTCTTTCAAAATCATAACCTCCCGAAGGGCTGCCCATTGTAAAGGTTCCGCCTTCTACGCGGACAAAGCCCTGCGGTACAGAGGCCGCTGCCTGTACAGCAGTGCCTGTCAGCGCCTGCGATAGCGCGGGCATTTTATTAATGCCGTCTCCTATCTGTCTGTATTCTTCATCGCCGCCTGAAAGAAGCGCGCCTGATTCAACGTTTAATATCTGCGCGAGAAATAAATTTATATTCCCAAGAGAGGCTATGCTGCCTGCAAGAACATAATCGGCGTTTACCGCCTGCCCTATCCTTCTTATGGAAGCGGGGTCTGTCAGGCCGCTTCGCTGTATTGAATGTTCGCGCATTACGCTCTCTATTGTGCTTGTGCGGGGAAGGACAGCGTACTTCCCCGAGTTCGCTATCTCTGTCGCTAGAAGATGCGCTAAAACTTCGGCGTCGCTTTGGTTTACTCCCCTCAGCATAATGTCAAAAGGCGCGACAGCGAGGCGCGGAAGACGCGATGTATTCTGCCTTGACGCCGTTATTATTTTCTGCACCATATCGGGAAGGTATGCTCTTATTTCTGAGGTGTCATTGTATTCCCTGTAGTCCCCGGCTATCTGCTGTAAACTTTCCACATGGACAATTGTAATCAGCACAAGGCGGCTTTGCCCAAGCTGCTGGATATGGCCTGCAACTACGTACTCCGCGTTCATCTGCCTTCCAAGACGGGCGATTGTGTCGGAGTCTGTAAGGCCGGATCTCTGAAACTCCTGTTCCCTCATTACAGCGTCAACATTGCTTGTGCGCGGAACGACTGTAAACGCGCTTCTAAGCTGCGCCTGGTTTCCAAGAAGCATCGCTATAGTCTCGCCCTCATTACCTGTTCCGCCCGTAAAGGGGAGAACCGCAAGTCGGGGAAGCGTTTGCGCGAAAGACGCGGCTGTAAGGCAAACAAATAAAAGAGAGAATATTATTTTTTTCATTTTTACTCCCTGTCCAGCATTACAGCTTCAGTGAATTTTTTATCTATATCAGGAACAAAAGCGTCAATATCATCAAAAGATTCAAAAACAATGAGTTCCTGTGCAATTTTCAGTCTGC